>ENA-ORXT01000012-ORXT01000012.1-marine-metagenome-genome-assembly--contig:-NODE-12-length-255878-cov-9.672108_pt1 | contig 255878 bp, 208 predicted proteins | sample MGYA00237868_ERZ511482 | MGnify/ENA metagenome assembly ERZ511482
TTGGCGATCTGAATGGCAAGCGTACCCACACCACCAGATCCAGCATGGATAAGTACCTTGTCGTCTTTTTTAAGTTGGCCTTTGGTGATCATTGCCTGCCACGCGGTTAAGCCTGCAAGTGGGATGGAGGCTGCGTCAGTGTGACTTAAACTGGCAGGCTTTATGGCCAGTTCGTTTTCTTTTAGCCGTGCAAACTCAGCCACAGCTCCAGCGTCCTCTTGATTTGGGCGGGCCAGTACAGCATCGCCAATTTTAATGCTCTTAACATTGCGGCCGACTTCAACCACAACCCCCGATACGTCATAACCCATCACGTGCGGGAAAGTTAGTTCCATCATTTGCCTAAGGTGCCCGGCGCGCAGAATATTATCGATAGGGTTAAGGCTTGCCGCATGAACTTCAACGATGACGGTATCATCCTGGAGTGCAGGTTTTTCTATCTCGGCAATTTCAACGGCGGCCTCATAGTCACGAATAATTGCAGCTTTCATTAAATCTCTTTTGGGTTGCGTTTAGTATGGAAATGGATGTTAATATGTATGTAACTAGTAGATAAAGCGCGAAATTGGCTTTCACTATTGTCAATAAGACAACAATAGGGTCGGATCACCTTAATTAATGGATACGGGTTGATGGACAAACTTCGCGCGCTACGTTACTTCAATCATTTGGCCAATTCACTGAACTTCAGCGTCACTGCAGAGCATTTTCAGGTGCCGTCATCTTCCGTCTCCCGTCGAATCAAAGACCTTGAACAAGAGCTGGGTGCAGCATTGTTCGAAAGAACCACCAGAACAGTCAGGCTGACCGATCTGGGCAAGCTCTATTTGCGTGAAGTAACCACCGCACTTCAATCAATAGAAATGGCAGACGAGTTAGTGGGGGCACAGTCAAAGTCACCCAGCGGTATGTTGCGAATTACGGCGATGCCAGGCTACGGTGAGCGCTTTGTATTACCCGCATTAGAAAAATTGCGTGAACGCTATAACAACATTGATTTCGATGTGAACTTTACTGATCAAGTAGTCAATCTTGCCAGTAACGAGGTCGATATCGCGATTCGGGCAGCTTCATCGTTGCCAGAGCAAGTCGTCGCACGCAGGCTGGGGGACCATGACTTTGTATTGGTGGCCACACCTGAATACATCAGTAAACACGGTGCGCCGAAAATTTCAACTGACTTACACGCGCGCACTGTTTTTATGTATCGCGCACCTCACGGGCTACTTGATTGGCTCGCACTACGCGATGGCGTTTGGAAGGCTATAGACCTGGCTCCTAAATACATTACTAATCACGGGCAGTCTTTACTCGACAGCGTTCTCACCGGACGCGGAATCGCGTTCTTGCCGCGTTGGGGTGTGGCTAAAGACATTGAACAAGATCGATTGATAGAACTAAAACTTGACGATGGCCCACTATCGAGTAGTGGCAATGCCCAAGTGGGTATGTACTTGCTTTACCATCCGCCGAAATTTCGATTGCAAAAAATCAGAGTGACCGTTGATTTTCTAGTTGCAGAGCTGGGGAGCGAACAACTGTAGAAGGGCCTACCCAGGCAACTACACTTTGCTGTCGGCTTTCACGTCAGCCTTCACCTTCGCTTTAGCTTTGACTGTACGTGAATCATCAAGCTCTTCAACGATGGTATTGAACATGGTGTTAGCGAATTCGTCCCATTCAGTGTTACTTCGGTTACTTTCATTATCTGGCATAGAAACACGAATTTTTAGCAATGTACCGTCATATTCAGTTTGATAGACCAAGGTGTAAGAAGCTAGGTTTTGTCTTAAATAGGTTGCTTCAACACGCGCAACGGTTCGGATACCTCGCGCTTGAGTGGCAGCACCGACGACATTAAAATTTGTATAAATACCTTGGCTGACTGCATCGCCGATAGCTTGGATAGTCGCACGCGTTGAACCCATAACCAGGTCATCGTGTTCAAGGTCCGAATTTTCGGCAGCCACTGGATACACGTACACATCAGCCATGCGGTGTTTGTTTTCATTGGTGTAGCGAAACGTGTAGCCGTTTGAATCATCTTGAAAATAGCGATAGCCTTCGTAGTCGAAAGTACCGAGTTCAGCTGGCAAGGTTTCAATTAAATCAGGTGCATCCAACGTTGCGTCTTTGGCCACAGGGTTTTTCAACGTTGCACAGGCAGAAAGAGCGAGGCTAGACGTTAGAACAATGGCAGTAAGAAAACGCATATAAGTCTCGAGAATTACAGTCTGTCGAACTGTTCGCAAGATCTACGCCCATGACTCCGCAAAGGCGGATGTTCGGTGCTTCTAGATTATTACAACTGGGCTGGATGAGTATTATGCGCAATCACTGCTCAGGCGACATTCAGGTTCAAGCACTACAATGCGTAGATGCAATTGAAAAACCGATATGGGCTGCTGCCCACCATTGTGCTGCTGGGTTCACTGCTTGCGGGCTGTGCAACTATCCCTCCCTCGCGCCCCGATAATGTGTGCTCCATATTTGAGCAAAAACGTGGTTGGCACAGTGTTGCGACAAAAGCGCAAAGTAAGTGGGGTACATCAATGCACATCGCCATGGCAATAATGAATCAAGAATCAGCCTTCAACCGAAAGGCGCGACCACCACGCAAAGTTCTATTGGGCTTTATACCGTGGCGTCGGCCAAGCAGCGCTTACGGTTACGCGCAAGTTATTGATGGTACTTGGCGAGAATATATTGCAGCAACGGGCGACTATTGGCGCAAGCGTAGTAACTTTGCCGACGCGACGGACTTTGTCCACTGGTACATGGGGCAGGCGTCCAAGCGAAACAACGTTGCACGAAGCGATGCATACAACCTTTATCTCAATTATCACGAAGGTCCAGCTGGCTTTCGGCGCGGCACTTATAGAAAGAAAAAATGGTTACCAGGTGTTGCGATGAAGGTGCAGCGCCGCTCTGACAATTACCGCGCACAATATGCTGGTTGCAAAGATAAGTTTAAGCCTGGGTTTTGGGGCCGATTACTTGGGCGATAACCATTCTTCGAACGGGAACAACGATTGCTCGCCAGCCTCGTGAGTAATTAACCAGTGTTTGGTCAGTAATCCACCAGCAAATCCGGTCAATGTACCGTTCGCGCTAACCACTCGGTGGCAGGGGATAACAATAGGAATTGGGTTGGCACCGTTTGCCGCGCCAACAGCTCGAGTGGCAGCTGGATTACCGATCACGCTGGCAATATCGCGATAACTGCAGGTTTCTCCATAGTCAACATTCGACAAGGCATCCCAAACGGCTTGTTGAAATTCGGTGCCATTGGGTGCCATAGGCACGTTGAACTCTTGCAGTGAACCCTCAAAATAGGCGTCCAACTGGGTTGCCAGTGCGGCGAATACAGAATCTTGTCGAGTCCATGAGTGATCTGGTTCAGTTTGACGGCAAACATCAGGAAACATTATTTTATGAATGTTTTCACCGTCGCCCACTAATAGAAGTTGGCCAATAGGGCTAGAATACCGCGAGTAGTACATGGATGTGCTGTAAGGTTTATTTTTATTAACAAGAGCAGGAGAGTAGCTTATGGGACTGGGAAATCTATTCAAATCACTATTTGGTTCGAGTTCGAGCGGCGCCGCCAAAAGTACAGCGGCCGAACCTATCGAATACAAAGGCTTCACCATCGTTGCGGAACCGATCAACGAGGGTGGTCAGTATCGAACCGCCGGTAAAATTTGCAAAGAAGTCGATGGTGAAATGCGGGAGACTAAATTCATTCGCGCTGATAACAACGGTGATTATCAGGGTGCTGTTGATCACTGCACCTACAAAGCAAAACAGATCATCGACGAGCAGGGTGACACTATTTTATCGCGCGAGATGGTGTAACGCTGCTAGTTCGTAGTTGGTATGGTCCTGTTGCCAGAACGCCCTAGATTATTGGATAGTTCTGGAGCTAGTCATAGAGGTGTGAATAGGCACATTTAAAGTTTGACTGGCGAGCATTTAAGAAAAAGCAAATGTTTTGATTAAAAAAATATCCCTGTTCGTTACATAGAGTGTCAACAGATACTCATACGCAAACAGGGGATAAACAATGAACATCAAAAACTACCTAGCAGCGGCCGTTTTAATTGCATTGCCGATTAGCCAACAAGTTCAGGCCGATTTTCTCGGGGCGCTTGACGGTCGCGGTGCTGATTTGACTGAAACAGCGGACCGGTCAGTTGAATTAAACACCAATTCAACTGACGGACTAAATAACTCCGAGCTAAAATCGGCAGTTGCAATCTTTGTCCATTCCTTGCTACTTTATAGACCGGATGTGTCAATTCGCTTTTAAATTTGAATAGGCACACATTTACCACACATCTAATTTCCCATGGCTGCAAGACGCGGCTTTGAACTAAATGCAGCATATGTTCGATAACCTATCGGCGGTTTCGATGCTCAGCTGCAAAAAGGACAGGAGGTCCACCGATGAAATCCATTCTTCTTACCACACTAATTTTATTCTTCAGCACATCCGTGTACGCGGAGTTTTTAGGGTTAACCCCTGGTCGTAGTGCAAGAGTGCAGGCTCATGCAAAAACATCGATAGAAATTGGTGCAGGCTGGTATTCGGACCAACTTTCATGGACGGCGTTAAGATTAAATACAAAGCCAAGTCAGGGTTTAACGTTGTTTATTGACTATGCGAAATTGCGTGTCACGAACCTTCCGATCAATGCTTCATCTCAAGCTAGCTTTTTTGGCTACGGATTCGGGGGTGGAGTTGTGTTTGGTGTGCCAGATTTTTTGCCTTCTTTTGATATCGCGTTCAAAGGTGCTTATCACGTCTCTAAGACGACCAATAAGTCAGTCACGCAGGGACAATCAGCAATAGATGTGACATTACATCAACAACAGTGGAATGCCGGATTATTAGTAAGTCCTATCGATCCCATTTTTGAAGATGGGTTATCTTGGTACGGCACCGTCGGATATGTGTCCACTGGGGCACACGCTAAATTTAATAACAAGCTTTTGACCGAGGCTGGACCAGTAAGCTATCGCGATAAGAGTGGGTGGGCGATGGGGGCTGGTTTAGTGAAACCTATCGATTTCGGAGTTGCGTATGCTGGTATTGAGTGGTTATCAAACGATCCTTTGCTTGCGGCCGGTTTTCGATATTCGTTCTAAATTCGATCTTTTCCAATTCATTGTTGAGCAGGTAGGTGTAATAGTTAGCAGCTGGGGATACAATTTTTCACATATTCGGTCACAAAGAAGCTGCTGTGGCTGAAAAATGTTTAATCCTTTAAAATGTCTAGAATGCGTCCAATATCGACGTATCACCGTAGAATGACGTGTTGGATATTCACGCGATAGACTCATTTAATCGCCAGATCAATTAAAATACTGGCAAGGCGTTAGCGCTTGTGCGTAAATGACAGGGTGTGATTAGCAAACGGCATACTTTTTCAATTCTGAAAGTGTGCGCGAAGAACATGAAGGCAGGAATGACCTTCATAATTTATGGCCTTACTGCCAAAATTAATGGCAGGGCTTCAACCACCAGGAGATCTTAATGATCAGAACTATCAAAACAGCCGCCGTTAGTGCGGTGTTGGCTCTGGGCTTAGCAGGAACCGCTGCAGCTCAAGAGCTAAAATTCTTCACTATCGGTACGGGCGGCACGGCCTACACGTATTACCCAGTTGGTGGCGTTATCGCAAACGCAATCTCTAAGCCTCCAGGTTCTCGCGAATGTGGCGAAGGCGGCTCATGTGGTGTTGAGGGTCTAATTGCATCTGCAGTATCTTCGCGTGGTTCGGTTGATAACGTTAATGCAATTATTTCTGGCTTGCGTAACTCAGGATTCGCTCAATCAGATGTTGCGTACTGGGCTTATACCGGCACAGGCACGATGGAAGGCAAAGAGGCAGCTACTGACTTGCGCACAATCGCAGCCCTATTCGAAGAGCACATTCACCTAGTTGCATTGGCCGACAGCGGTATCAATTCTGTTGCTGATTTAGCTGGAAAGCGTGTATCTCTTGATGAGCCTGGTTCTGGTACTTATGTTGATGCCAACCTCATACTAGAAGCAAACGGTCTGTCTGTTGACGATATAACGGCTGAAGCGCTTAAAGGTGGTGCTGCATCAGAAGCACTGCGTAACGGCAAGATCGATGCATTCTTCGTTGTAACCGGTTACCCAACAGGTGCTTTGGTTGAATTATCGTCAGCTGCAAAAATCAAGCTTGTTCCAATCGACGGTGATGGTGCAACTGCACTAACCGATAAGTATGGATTCTTTGCGATATCAGATATTCCTGACGATGCGTATGAAGGTGTTGCTGGTGTAGCAACTGTAGCGGTTGGTGCACAGTGGTTCACGTCTGCGAAAGAAGACGAAGAGCTTGTCTACAACATTACTAAAGCGTTGTGGAACGAAGAGTCTCGTAAACTGCTTGATGTTGGTCATGCAAAAGGCAAAACCATCACTCCAGATACGGCGCTTGCAGGAATTGGTGTTCCTTTACACGCCGGTGCAGAGCGTTTCTACAAAGAAGCTGGTCTTATTAAGTAAGTCCTAGCGTTTGAAAAATGGCCTCGAGTGCTTACGTGCTCGGGGCTTTTTTTTTATCATTGGTTTCTTCATTAAATTCTTTAACTGATTTGGGTATTAAGCTATGAGCACTGATACAACACCTGAGCTTACGCCCGAACAGCTCGCTGAAATTGAACGTAAATTTGACCCGGAGACAGCTTTTAGGCCAACCGGCAAACTACTCGGATTTATTATTGCATCGGCTTTGGTCGCCATGTCTGTTTACCACTTTTATGCATCCGGCTTCGGTTTAGTTCGTGAGCTGTTACATCGTGGTATCCATATTTCTTTTGTGCTCGGGTTGGTTTTTTTGCTTTTCGGTTATCGCAAAACTGATTCAGCAATGCCAGCGCGCGCATGGTATCGCTTCGACGGTGTACCGTTGATTGATATTCTCTTTGCTATATTGGCTGTTGGTGCTGCTATGTACTTGCCCTTACTGCCACCAGAGGCGTTAGCGCAGCGAGTCGGCAATCCATCGACTATTGATATATTTATGGGATCGGCTTTATTGCTTCTAACGTTGGAAGCCGCTCGTAGAAGTGTGGGTCCAACACTACCCATTATAGGAATAGTTTTTATTGCATTTGCCTATTTCGGACCGTTAATGCCAGGCGCACTAAAGCATGGTGGCTCCTCATGGCTGGGCATCATCAACCATCTCTACATGACCAATCAAGGTATCTATGGCATCGCGATAGGTGTTATGGCGCAGTACGTATTCTTATTTATATTGTTTGGTGTGTTGGCCACGCGAATCGGGCTTGGTCAACTCTTCATCGACTTCGCTATGGTTATTGCCGGTCGTTACTCTGGGGGTCCGGCAAAGGTCGCGATTTTCTCATCTGCATTCATGGGCACAATCTCAGGCTCTTCAATTGCAAACACAGTGACAACAGGTGCGCTAACCATTCCTGCCATGAAAAGGGTGGGTTACCCGCCACATTTCGCAGGTGCGGTTGAAGCAACAGCTTCTACCGGTGGTCAGATCACACCGCCCATCATGGGAGCAGCGGCTTTCATCATGGTGGAGTATTTGGAAATACCCTTAAGAGATGTTCTTGCAGCTGCTTTGTTTCCAGCACTGTTGCACTACTTTGGTATTTTCATCATGGTACACCTTGAAGCCAAGAAGCTAGGCCTGCGTGGGTTGCGTGCCGAAGAGCTTCCTAAAATGGGTGTGGTGCTCAAAGATCACTGGCTAAGCTTGATACCACTGATCATTCTTGTGTATTTCATTTTATCTGGTCGAACTCCAGACTTTGCGGCGGTTTATGGAATTATTGCCTGCGTTGTCGTTGGTTTCTTAAACCCGACAAACCGATTGAGTATCAAAGACCTTTGGGACAGTTTGGCAGCGGGTGCTAAAAACACACTTGCGGTCGGCGCAGCTGCTGCAACCGTTGGTGTTGTGGTTGGTGTGGTCACGCTCACCGGTGTTGGTTTTCGCCTAGGCTATGTCGTTATCCAAACGGCAAATGACATCGGCGCCGTGCTCAGTGCATTACCGGTGCTAAGTTATTTCACCGTCACTCAATGGGCGCTGTTTACATCACTGATACTCATCGCGATTTCTTGCATCATCATGGGTGCAGGAATTCCGACTACGGCAACTTATATCATTCTTGTAGCAGTAGCGGCTCCTGCTTTGGCCCAACTTCAAGTTGAACCACTCGTGGCGCACTTCTTTGTATTTTATTACGGGGTGCTTGCCGATATCACGCCGCCGGTGGCACTGGCCGCTTACGCGGCCGCAGGAATAGCGGGGTCCAATCCGTTTAAAACGGGTAATACCGCGTTTCGCTTAGGTATCGCTAAAGCGCTTGTGCCTTTTGTTTTTGTTTATTCTCCAGCATTGTTATTAGTCGCCGATGGTTTCACTTGGTGGGCGTTCACCGTCACTTTGGTTGGGGCCATGTTGGGTATCGCCTCTCTTGGTGTTGCTTTCTCTGGGTACTTGTTCGCGACTCTTAAAACGTGGGAGAGATGGTGGGTGGCGATAGTATCGTTCTTGTTTATAGCGCCAGGTTTAGCGACGATGGGTGTAGGTATTGTATTGTTGTTGCCAATCCTAATGCTTCAATTGAAGCGACGAACACCATCTGCTCAGTTAACTTAAGCCTACTGAGCCGTAAGTCCACGGCTAGCCAAGGCAGTTTCGTTTAGGCGGTCATGCTCGCGCAATCCTGTCTGTGGCGTGAACCTTTAAGTGGTCAAGACGCAGATTCGTATCAGTCGATTTTAAGTGCTGGAGACTAAAGCGACCACCTCCGAAAAAATTGTAAGGTTGTGGCATTGACAATAGTTTGCCCGCCCGAGTAAGTTGGACAGGTTGCAGGTACAACTAAGCCTGCCAGTTCATAGGGGAAGGTAGATGCTTCAACGAATCAAAGCAAACGTCACTCTGTTCAGTGTGGCTACAACCATGTTACTCGGTACGCTTGGAACTGCGTTTGCTGATGAAACCTGTATGTCACCATACATGGCAAAAATTGCAGGGCAGGAAGACTATGTTTACGTTTGGACGCTTGGTGCTCAAGGCGTTGGGGACGAACAAGACAAGCTAGTGACTATCGATGTAAACCCAAAGTCAGAACAATACGGAACCATCATTAATTCATTGTCCGTGGGAGGTCGTAATGAAGCCCACCATAGTGGTTTAACAGACGATAGAAAATATCTTTGGGCGGGCGGGTTAGATAGCAATAAAATATTCGTTTTTGACGTCCATACCGATCCTTCTAAACCCACGCTAAGTAACACAATCGATGACTTCGTTTCCGCCAGCGGTGGCGTGGTTGGCCCACATACCACTTACGCACTACCCGGACGAATGCTGGTAACTGGACTTTCCAATAATCAAGATCATGGTGGTCGCACCGCCATTGTTGAGTACTCCAATGCGGGCAAATTTCTAAAAACCAATTGGATGCCAACCGACGACAACTTGCTGGGTGCTGAAAAATCCGGAAAATATGCCGACGGTTATGGATATGATGTACGAGCTTTACCTCGCCGAAACGCATTAATCACAACGTCTTTCACCGGTTGGAATAACTACATGATGGACCTTGGTAAGTTAATGGGTGATGGCGAGGCGATGAAGCGCTTTGGTAACACGGTCGTTATCTGGGATTTACACACGCGGCAACCTAAGAAAATTCTAGATGTTCCTGGAGCTCCGCTCGAACTGCGTTGTGCATGGAAAAAAGACAACAATTTTTGTTACACAACAACAGCTTTGACATCTGAAATCTGGATTATCTATGAAGACGATAATCAAGAATGGCAAGCAAAGTCTGTGGCTAAAATTGGTGATGCGAGCAAAATTCCGCTACCGGTTGATATATCCATAGCAGCTGACGACTCACTGTTGTGGGTGAACACTTGGAACGATGGTAAAACTCGTGTTTTTGACCTAAGTGACCCATTCGCACCAGAGGAGATCTATACCAAACGTATTGGTGAACAGGTGAACATGCTGTCTCAAAGCTGGGATGGCAAGCGCGTGTACTATACGTCGTCGCTGCTGGCGAACTGGGATAAGAAAACAGCGCCGGATGGCGAAGACTTGCAGTATTTCAAAGCATACGATTGGGTAGAGGGTGAGTTACAGGAAAAATTTGCGATCGACTTCTTAGCAGAAAACCTAGGGTTCCCACATCAAATGCGTTTTGGTGCACATGCCTTGTATCAATAGCTTTGTATCAACTATGAGGGTCCGACCAAAGGCTGATTTAACAGCCTTCGGATTTGTACGGCTATTTATTGAACGCTTTATGTGTTCGTTATCATCGGTCATTTTTGCGTTATCGGTATTGATCAGCGTCAATGTTGACGCTCATGGTACAGATAAACATGTCGATGATTCCCAAGGTAACGATGCACCTGCAGTTGAGCCATTGATATTAGCACCGGGTTACGAGGCCCTTGCTTTCCCACCACCTCCCGTCGGCAGTTACTCCTTAGCGCACATCGATGATGCGGCCAGTGGCGACATCATTGATAGTTCAGGTGAGCATCTGCAACTGGGTGAGCTAATGGCGGGCAGAATAACCATACTCAGTTTTATCTACCGAGCATGTGACGATGTCAACGGCTGTCCGTTAGCTACTTATGTCATGCACCAAGTGCGCAGTAGTCTTGAGGCTGAAGGTAATTTGGCTGATCGTGTACGACTGGTGTCAATGAGCTTTGACCCTTTAAATGACACTGCAGCTGCCATGGATGCTTACAAAAAATCATTTAAAAACAGTACGATCGACTGGCGTTTTGTTACAGCACCATCCGTTGATGCATTAAAGCCAGTGCTAGAAGCTTACGATCAACCAATGAGTCAAACGGCACTTGAAGACGATAGCATCTCCATTAACCATATGTTGCGCGTGTTCTTGATTGATGCAAATGGGTCAATTCGCAATGTGTATAGTGCGAGCCTATTGCATGCAGAAACTCTGTTTCATGATGTTCTGACACTCGAGCAGGAAAGCCGCTCGGCCACCGCGTCAGTCAGTGCTGTATCTGACAGTAAGGCGGCAGAGCCATCCAACGACCGAATCAGTATCGATAGCCGAGCCGGGTACGCAGATGGCACTTATGCGAGCGCATCAACCTCTTTACAACAAAATGCACAGTCAGTGGACTTACTTGCACTGGCAGCCAGCAACACACTTGGGCTACCAGAAAGACCAAACAAGCATGGTTTAACAAAAGAGAAAATTGCGTTGGGTCGACAGTTGTTCTACGAAAGACGACTATCCATCAACGATACGTTCTCTTGTGCTATGTGCCACATACCACAACAGGCTTTTACATCGAATGAACTGAAAACATCGATCGGGGTTGAGGGGCGAACCGTTAAACGCAATGCGCCCACTATCTTAAACGTGACATACGCTAAACGTCTATTTCATGATGGGCGGGAATCTCGTCTCGATCAGCAAGTTTGGTCGCCTTTACTGGCTCACAATGAAATGGCTAATCCATCGATAGGCTATGTACTTGATAAAGTGTCTGCGCTTCCTGAATACGCTGCGCAATTTGATGCAATTTACGGTGAACCCGCCTCCATGCACACGCTAGGTGACGCTTTGGCAGCTTATCAACAAATTTTGATCAGCGGCAATTCGCCGTTCGATCGCTGGTTCTTTGATCAGCAAGAAAACGCGATAAGTGAAAATGCTAAATTGGGTTACCAAGTGTTCTCTGGAAAAGCTAACTGCATCGCTTGCCACACTATTGATAAACGCTCTGCGATTTTTAGTGATTTTCAATTACACAACACGGGTATTGGCTACGCTCATTCTATGGGGAAGCCTGTTGCGCACAAGGTGACGCTTGCCCCTGGCGTTGTAGTAACGGTTGACCCTGCAAGTTATGCGGCAGCCAGTGAAAAGCGTCCTAATGATCTAGGGGCGTATGAGGTGACATTGAAGCCCGCTGACCGGTGGAAATTTAAAACGCCGTCGCTGAGAAACGTTGGTCTGACTGCGCCGTACATGCACAATGGGTCTATCGATTCACTGGAGGCGGTTGTCGATTTTTACGTGTCTGGTGGTGTGGAAAATCCTGAGCTATCACCGCTTATTAGCCCGTTGTCTTTAAACGGTGAAGAAAAATCTGCATTGGTTGAATTTATGCAGTCACTAACGGGTCATTCTGCAGTGACGCTAATGAGCGACGGTATGGCTGCGCCGATTGGCGATGCTCAGAGTATCCAATAGAAACAATTTAATCAGCAGTGTGGCGCATCGTCCTTAACAAAGTGTCGCGCAATTGCTTTGAGGTAGACAACGATTTTTTGGTTTTGAGCTGTTACCACATCAGATCATCAGGCACTTTGTAGTCAGCGTATTCGTCATCAACTTCTTGATCGTCTGAGCTCTTGTTTGCAACAATAATAGCGTTTTCATCTCGTTCTGCAATTTTTTCAGCGACTTGTCGAGGCACGATGTTGTGTTGCCCATTAATGCTTACAATATTGAGAACCCCTTTAACAATAAGGTCTCGCGTTTCGCTTTGCAGCATCAACGTTTTGATCTTGCTATTGTCGTTGTATCGGTATTCAACATCGCCACGTTCTGGAACTCGATTAAGATTAACCAGTTCAATAATTTGAGCTTTGATCGCTTTCGCCTGTGCATCAGCATTTATCTTTTGATTAAGCTTTTGATCTTTTGCACGCTTTTCGGCGTCTGCTTTGTTGACCAAGTCGGCCGCCTCGTCCACCACATCAACACCTTTGCGTTGTTGCTTATCTTTTGTGTTTTTGGCTTTCTTTGCGCGTACCGACTGCTTTTTGGAAGCCAGTCCAGATTTGAATAGTTGGTCTTGCAGCGAGTTGCCCATGTTGACACTCTGTAAGTTTCGTTAATGATGGTGCTATGGTACTCGACTTCGCACCTGTCGCATATTGAGATGCGCGAAAAATGCTGTTCCGCCAGCGAAATTTCAAATTTTCAGAGTGGGAGTTATTGATCAAGGTCCACAGGTTGTAGCTGTTCAAAGCGGTCGCCGGGCCCTGGATTGCTGCTATGGCATTCACCACCGAGATGATTCATAATGCCCCAGACCGCATTTAGCGCGGTTTGTACAGCACCTTCAGCCCAGCCAGGCGTCCACGAAACATCGTCTCCAGCGATAAAAATACCTTGTTGCTCTGCAGGCATTGATTGCTGCATGAACTGGGTGTACATCCGGCGGTTGTAGCGATAGTGGCCGGGCAGTGCGCCTTTGAACGCACCAAGAAAATCAGGGTCAGCCTCCCATGAGATAGTCTGTGGTCGTCCGATGATGTGCGAACGTATATCGACATTGGGGTATATTTTTTCCAGAGCATCAAGGCACAACTCAACGCGCTTTTCAACCGGTAGCGGTAGCATCTTTAGTGCATCCGCCATCCACGAATAGGTAAGGCAAATAACACCGGGTTGATCGTCACCGTTGTCAAAAAGATAGGTGCCTCGGGTTATTCGGTCAGTCAGCGTCATGCTCATACACTCTCTACCCGTTTCAGGGTTGATGTCTTTCCAGAAGGGGCGATCAACCATAACAAAAGTTTTTGAAGACTGCATATAGCTGGTTCGATCAAGCGCCATCCAATTCTCTTGTGAGAATAAAGATTCATCGGTATCGATGCTGGTGGTTAGAAGCCAACTCTGGCACGTAACTAACACGGCATCAAATGTGTGTTTATTGCCATAGGTGTCTTCAACAACAAAATCTGAAGTGTCATCGCGATAAATTTTACGCACACCAGGGCGTGTAGCGCCTGCGTGAAGCGACGATAGGCTGGTGCCTTCTGGCCAATGTTTCATGTTCTCAGGCACATGTGTCCATAGCCCACGAGGGAGTTGCTCTGCACCACCAACAATTAAGTTCTGATTGCTGTCGCAGTCAGTTAATACCACACGCAATATTTCAAGCATGCTATTTCGAAAATCAGAATCCCAACCGCCGGTGCCAAAGCCCACTTGACCAAAAACTTCTTTGTGACGAAAGCTGAGCTTTTTAAACGAAGGTGCGTTCGCAATAAAATCGTAAAAAGTTCGATCATCCCATTCCGAAACCAGTGGATCCCACAACGCCTTAATAGCGGTGGCATCACGATCTGCGATGGCTTTCTGCAATTCAATAAAATGAACTTCTGTTTTTAATGCTGAATCCCATGCATCGGCAACCTCACGATAAAGCGGCGGTAAGTCCTCAGTGGTACGGGCATAGACTTGTTCACCGGCTAAATCGATAACGGTGCTGCCGGCAGCTTCTGTTAACGGGTTGGGGAAAGGTTTGGTAACCAGCCCTAGTGAGTTGGCGTAGTGGGTAAACGCGGTCGCAGCTTCTGGAAAACGCATTCCACCAAGTTCAGCTACGATGTTTGGTGAATTTGGGAAAGGCTCTGAACGAAGTCGTCCGCCAATTCTGCCAGATTCGAATACCACAGGTTTTAGTCCCATGCGCATCAATTCCAACCCTGCAACCATGCCAGATACGCCTGCGCCAATAATGGCCACGCTCTTACCGAATTGGTCTTTAGGTACAGAGCCTATACCGTGGTTGTCGGTGAGCCACTCATCGTAGGCAAAAGGGAAGTCTGGGCCGAATATGGTGATTGGTTTTTTGTGATCAGCCATCGTCAGATAAAATCTTGTAGAGCTTTGGGCGCCGATCAGCGTGGTAGGGCAGAGCAGCTCGGTTGGTTTTGATAGCGGATTTATCTAACGTTGCAATCAGCATTTCTTCGGCCTCGGCGGCCTTTGCAAGCGGTACGCCATCAGGTCCTGCAATACAGCTATGACCCACATATTTCTGTTTGTACTCGCTGCCGCAGTAGTTAGCGTAAGCGATGAATAACTGATTTTCATAAGCACGTACAGGTACCACTTGATCGGCAACAGTGGTGAAAGGTGTCATTAGTGCCGTCGGATTCAGTATTAATTCTGCCCCCTCAATGGCGAGGCGACGAACCGTTTCTGGAAATTCAATGTCGTAACAAATTAAGAACCCAATACGCCAACCGTTCCATTCAATAACCGGTGAAAGATCATCTCCGGCTGTAAATAAAGTTCGATCCTGATCGCCCCACAAATGAGTTTTTCTATACAAGGCCAGAGCTTCACCGTTGGCATCGATTAATTGAACACTGTTGTAGAGCTGATTGTTGTCGTTCTCTGCAAAACCATAAGCGATGGCTATGTTGTTTTCTTTGCACAGGCTCGCTATAGCGACTGCCGCTGCGCCGTCTTTGCTTTGTGCAATTTTTTGGGTAATTTCAAGCGAGTTGTTGTAGCCCGTTAAGCTTGCTTCTGGAAAGAGTACAAGCTTGGCTCCTTGCTCGCTGGCTAGCTTTGCATAGGCGGCCATACGTGCAAGCGATGCGTCCACATCGCCAGGTGTCGATACATGTTGTACAAGTGCTATCTTGGTTGAATCATTCACTTGGTTTTAGCAATATGCCATTGAGTTGCCGGTCATGTCTGGAGATTAATGCCAGATATGGGCCGATGCAGGTGTCGGGTGTCGCAGTTTCTGTTTCTAACTCGCCAGGAAAGGCTTTACGTCGCAGTGCGGTGCGCATAGGGCCTGGATTTACCGCATTAACCGCAATTTTAGGCGCACCGTCAGAATGGCGCTGGTTTTCTGTTTCGTCGAATAACATATGAGCCAATTGTAGCAGCGCGGTTTTTGACACGCCATAAGCGCCCCAGTAAGCACTGGTTTTATCGTCCATAGTGAACGTCACGCTGGCGTTGTCTGACTGGCTCATCAACGGTAAGCACGCGTTGTTGAGTAAACGTGCGCTCGTAAGGTTGATCGACATCACACGCGTCCAGTCAGCTTGCTTTATTTGGCTTAGCGGGCTTAAAACGCCGACATCGGCAGCGGTATGCACCAAGGAATCGACGTGACCAAATTCAGATGCCAGCATTTCGCTTAGCTGCTGGTAATCGGCTTCTGGGGATGTTTCTTGGTCGAGGGTGATGATGGCGGGCTGAGCTGCACCTGCGATCTGTTCTATTGAATCGTATAGGGCCTCTAGTTTTTCCAGTTTGCGGCCCAACAGCACAACTGTTGCACCAGAGCGTGCGCATGCCTGACTCAGTGCCGTACCTAGTCCACCTGTGGCCCCTGAAATAACAATGACTCGATGGCGTAGGTCATCTTTATTTAGCGAAAAATTGCGTTGCTTGTCGCTAATCGTGTGCCGATGTGCTTGATTAATCATGGTGCAGAGTTTACGCGAATCTTCGTTTGCAGCGATAGGCAATGATAAATTTACGTATCGGTGTGAGTGCGATGTACTCGCGCAGTAAATCCGGCTTTTTCTTTTGCCACAGTTTCAGTTGCGATAGCCGCAGTCGGGTCATGGTCTGTATCGGTAATGATGCGATGGTGGTGGCTCTGTTTGCGCCGAGTTCATCTATTGCTTGATTCAATGTATCGATGGCTTGATCGATGGCTGTGCTTAGCATTTCACGTCTTTTTTCTGGGTTGTTAAGCAACTGCTCAGGGGTTGTGTTGTGCTCTGCGTATTGTTCGTCGCTGAACACGGAGTATCCTTGGTTCAGTCGGTGTGTCAGTGTGCTTAGCCTGTGGACTTGACCTAAGCCGAATGCGGCAGCGTCCTTTTTCTGCAGAGCGCCTGTGGATGGTTTGGTCGCAGCGTCACTTTGGTCTGGGTTTGATGTGTTAGCGAGTTTGTTTTGAAGAGCGTTAGCGTGGTTTTTATGCAGAGCGTCAGCGTGGTACATAACGATAGCGTCGCCGTTGCCGCTGGTAACGGTGCCAGCCAATGCCTTTTCAACGAGTGTTAGTCGAGCACCGTAATCTGCAACCAACATTTCGTGTAGCTCAGTATTAGTCGCCAGTGGCGAGTAACGCTCAGTGGCTGCAGTGGACAGTATGCTCACCAATGCATTGGCCGCGTCAGGTCGGTGCAAAAAACCTTGCACTGCAACACAGGCCGGGTGACGCGCTGACTGCTGGGCCAGCCTTGCAAGTTCTTCATGCCACCAGTGGATTTTTTTTTCAGCAATCGTGGGTTCAGAAACATCGTTTAGCGTCGTGCTAACGGTGTTAACCAATTGCAGTGTTTGCCACACACGAACACGCGCGTCAGGTTCTGCAAACAATAAGCTGTAATAAAGCGATGAACCTTCTGTAGGTTGGTTTCGTGTGTCGGGTGCTGGCGGTGTTGTGTCCACGTTTATTCTCAGGCGCTTGGTTTTTTTGCCTGCATCATGTAATTGACGTCGATATCTTTTTCTAGTTTGTACACTTTGGTCAGGGGGTTATAGGTTAGGCCGGTAATTTCGGTTACCTCGATTTCAGCCGAACGGCAGTGCGCCTCCAGCTCAGATGGTCGAACAAATTTGTTAAATTCGTGGGTGCCTTTAGGTAAAAGTTTCAACACATACTCGGCGCCTACAATGGCAAACAGCCACGATTTAGGGTTGCGATTAATGGTAGAAAAATAAAGAGTGCCACCAGGCTTTACTAATTTTGCACATGCAGCGATCGTTGATGCAGGGCTAGGCACATGCTCTAACACTTCAAGGCAAGTCACAATGTCGAATGTCTCGGGTACTTGTTCTGCGTAGTCCTCAGCAGCGATAGACAGGTACTCAAGTTTTGCACCGGTTTCAAGCGCATGTAGGCGCGCAACAGAGAGGGCTGCATCAGCCAGATCAATTCCAACAACATCAGCGCCGCGCTCGCTCATGGATTCGGCGAGAATACCACCCCCACAGCCAACATCCAGCACACGTTTACCCGCAAGGGAGCTGCGTTCGTCTATCCAGTTGAGTCGCAACGGGTTGATCTGGTGCAGCGGTCGAAACTCACTGTTCGGATCCCACCAACGACTGGCTAGTTCAGAGAATTTTTCAAGCTCTTTTGGGTCTACATTCTGATTTTGATTCATGCTTTTTCGTCGCTTTTCCAAGTCAATATATTTGACCACTGTGCGTCGCCAAATATTGCGGCAAAATGCTCAGCCGATAAGATGCCCGCGCTTACTATACGTAAGTTCTGGTCTGTCTGATTGCAATAGCGGTGCAAGACATGGACTTATCTTTCATTTATCGTTGAATTTGCCAGTTCGGAAAACCCGACAAATTGCGCCAAACATATGCCTTAAGCACTGACTTCGGTAGTCGTTTTCGGCGTTTTTGGCGAATCTTGCAAGGCGCTGCAATGTCAGGTTCGGTATTGCTCTTAATTTAAGTGAAATCGATCATAAATAACGGCTGATAAAGCCGCTGTGTGGTAATATTGGTCAACTTTTCAGCTCTCTTCTGCTTACCGGTTTCTCCTTTCAAAAATGTCCGATTTTGCTAAAGAAATACTGCCCATAAATCTTGAAGATGAGATGCGGCAGTCATACCTCGATTACGCCATGAGTGTTATCGTCGGCCGTGCTTTGCCCGATGTTCGCGATGGTCTTAAACCCGTTCATCGGCGTGTTTTATACGCCATGCACGAGTCTGGCTATGACTGGAACAAGGCGCATAGAAAATCAGCGCGTGTCGTCGGTGACGTTATGGGTAAATACCACCCACACGGCGACTCGGCGATTTATGACTCTATGGTCCGCATGGCTCAGCCCTTTAGCATGCGCTACATGCTTATCGATGGGCAAGGTAACTTTGGGTCGGTCGACGGCGACCCCGCGGCTGCAATGCGTTATACAGAAGTGCGCATGGCGAAAATTGCACAAGAGCTACTGGCTGACATCGACCAGGAAACGGTCGATTTTGTACCGAACTACGATGGCTCAGAATCCGAACCATCTGTATTACCCTCACGCATTCCCAATTTGCTAGTCAACGGTTCCTCTGGAATCGCTGTCGGTATGGCGACCAATATTCCGCCGCACAACATTAGTGAAGTCATCAACGCAACCATTGCGATGATTGACGATCCTGAAATCTCCATTGAAGGGTTAATGCAGCATCTACCTGGCCCAGATTTCCCAACGCGTGGAATTATCAATGGTGCGCGAGGTATTCGTGATGCTTACAGAGGTGGTAAAGGCAAATTGCATATCCGTGCTCAAGCCGATGTCGAACACGATGAGAAGACTGGTAAAGACACCATTATTGTCACCGAGTTGCCCTATCAGGTCAATAAGGCACGATTACTAGAAAAAATCGCTGACCTGGTTAAAGATAAAAAGATTGAAGGCATCACTGAGCTTCGCGACGAGTCTGACAAAGACGGTATGCGGATGGTTATCGAGCTTCGTCGCGGTGAATCTGGCGACATTTTGCTCAATCAGTTGTACAAACAAACTCAGTTGCAAGTTGTGTTTGGAATCAACATGGTCGCATTGGTAGACGGTCAACCTCGACTGCTGTCGTTGCCAGAAATACTCAATGCCTTTATTCGTCACCGCCGTGAAGTGGTTACCAGGCGCACCATTTATTTGCTGCGTAAAGCACGCGATCGTGCACACATTCTTGAAGGGCTTGCTGTTGCTCTAGCCAACATCGACCCGATCATTCAGCTTATAAAAGAATCGCAAAATTCAGCGATCGCTAAGGCTAAATTGATCGATAGAACCTGGGAGCCAGGCATTGTTAGCGGCATGCTAGAGCGAGCTGGCGCGGCGGCTTCAAAACCTGAATTTCTTGAAGCCCATTTCGGTTTGCATGAAGGCCAATATCAGTTAACGGAAGTACAAGCACAAGCCATTCTCGACTTGCGCTTACACCGCTTAACCGGTCTCGAGCAAGATAAAATCATCGATGAGTACAAGGAAATACTCAAAAAAATCGAAGATTACCTCGACATTTTGACAGACCCAGAGCGCTTGCGTTCTGTGGTTCGGCAAGAACTTGTTGACATCATTGGTCAGTATGGCGACCAGCGACGTACGGTAATTCAAGTCGATCATTCAGAAATGACGGTTGAAGATCTCATCGCTGATGAGTCTGTGGTGGTCACCTTATCTCACGGTGGTTATGCGAAAGCGCAACCTTTGTCAGACTATCGAGCACAACGTCGTGGTGGTCGTGGTAAGTCTGCCACCTCCATGAAAGATGAAGACTTTGTCGACAAGCTGTTTATTGCGAGTATGCACGACACGGTATTGTTTTTCACCAGCGTAGGTAAGGTTTACTGGAAGCGTGTTTACGAATTGCCCGTGGCCAGCCGTGGTTCACGCGGTCGTCCTATTGTTAACTTATTACCGCTTGAAGAAGATGAGCGAGTTAACGCAGTGCTAACCGTGCGCGACTACTCTCCCGACCAATTCATCTTGTTTGCCACTAGCAAGGGTGTTGTAAAGAAAACTGCATTGGCTGACTTTTCACGTCCACGCACCAACGGCATTATTGCTATCGATTTACGAGTGGATGATTACTTAATCGATGTTGCTCTCACCGAAGGCGACAGTGACGTCATTCTATTTTCCAGTGGCGGTCGCTCGATGCGATTCAATGAAACTAACGTTCGCACCATGGGCCGAACCGCTGCAGGTGTACGCGGAATTCGCATGCCAGAAGAGGATACGGTTATTGGCTTAATCGTTGTTGGCGAAGGCGATATCCTAACCGCTACTGTCAACGGTTACGGCAAGCGTACTGCCGCTGCAGATTACCCGACCAAAGGCCGTGGTGGACTGGGTGTTATCGATATCAAAACCAGCGAACGAAACGGACGCGTGATTGGTGCGGTGCAAGTCAGCGATGAAGATCAAATCATGCTGATCACCAACGCCGGTACATTGGTTCGAACTAACGTTGGTGAAATTTCGGTTCTCGGCAGAAACACGCAGGGTGTTCGACTTATCCGCTTATCTGAAGGTGAAGAGCTTGTTGAGCTTGCGGCAATCGATGAAACTGATGCGAATCAATCTGAAGAGTTGCAAGAGGCTGAGGCTGCAGAAGCCGCGGCGATTGCAGCCGCTGAAGATATGTCGGTAAAAGACGATGGCGATGAATCAACCAATGTTGGTTCACTGGATGAAGATGACGCATCTGCGACGAGCGATGCCGATGACGATCAGGCTGAAGTAGATGACTCATCCAGTGATGATGTCGAAGACGCGCCAGGAGATGACGCCGAAGATTCATCCGACGGTGAAGATGGCTCTGACGATAAATAAAAACGATAAATATTTAATCAAGCTACGGCAACTGGTAAATGACTGATAAAGAAACACCTGCGCCGTCGCTCGATAGCTTGCGAAAACGCATCGATGCGATCGATCTGGAAATTCAAGCTTTGCTTAATGAGCGTGCAGAATGTGCGTTGCAGGTAGCAAAGGTAAAAAAGACCAGTGCGGCGGCAGAGAGTAACGATACGGACGGGACAACACCGCTGGTATCATTTTATCGACCAGAACGAGAAGCACAGATTCTTAAAAATGTTGCATCGCGCAATTCCGGCCCAATGCGCGACGAACATGTGCAACGTATATTCCGCGAGGTTATTTCTGCCAGCCTTTCTCTCGAGGAAGTGCTTACTGTTGGGTATCTTGGTCCGCAGGGTACTTATAGTGAAGAGGCAACGCTGAAACACTTTGGTCGCTCGGTCACAGGAGTGCCTCTTTCTGGTATCGCTGATATTTTTAGTGCGGTAGAGGCAGGGGATGTGCGCTTTGGCGTGGTTCCCGTAGAAAACTCTACTGAAGGTACGATTAACCACACGCTTGATTTGCTTATGGAGACTCCATTACGAATCTGCGGTGAAGTGGTGATGCGTATCCAACACCAGTTACTCAGTCAGTGTGAGCAGCTAGACCAAGTTAAATCGGTTCATGCGCATCCACAATCATTAGCCCAATGTCGTGATTGGCTAGACGCTAACTTACCTAACGCAGAACGCGTTAGTGAGAGTAGTAACGCTGCTGCTGCTGCAATAGCCGTTGAAAATAGTTCAATCGCCGCTATCGCCGGTCAATCTGCGGGTTTGCGTTATAAGCTTCCTACGCTTGCAAAAAATATAGAAGATATTAAAACCAACACCACACGATTTTTAATCATTGGTGATCAAGATGTTCCACCGAGTGGCGATGACGCTACTTCATTATTGATTAGCGCACCGCACAAACCAGGTGGGCTGCGTCGCATGCTAAAGCCAATGGAAGATTCTGGTGTAAGTATGACGCGTATTGAGTCCCGGCCGGGTGGAACAGCCTTGTGGGAATATGTGTTTTTTATTGATGTGAAAGGCCACCAAGAAGATAGTATTTTAAAGCCTGTACTTGAGCAACTTGGAAACGAAGCAGTGGGTTTGCGTGTTCTTGGATCCTATCCAACAGCATTGTGATTTTTACATTGATCGTCCTGAGCATTATATGTCGAGCATTAGTTGATGAGTATTGACAACATCTGCGTGGTTGGCGTTGGTCTTATTGGTGGCTCGTTTGCAAAAGCGCTGAAGCAGGCGGGTTTTGCCGGCAAGATAACAGGGGTTGTTAGGAGTGAGGCAAAAGCCGAACAAGCAATAGCGCTAGGCGTTGTCGACGAGGGCACCATGGATTTGGCGAAAGCTGCGTCCACCAGCGATCTTATAATGTTAGCGGTACCCATGTTGAGTATGCGAGATCAGCTTGAAATAATCGCACCTGTCGTTCAGCCTCACACAATTATCACTGATGCGGGAAGTGTCAAACAACCCTTTATTGCCGATGCGCGAGCCACCTTGCCGTACTTGAATCGTGTGGTCCCAGGACATCCAATCGCTGGTAAAGAAAAAAGTGGCTTGGATGCAGTAGATCCGACTCTTTTTCAAGAACACAGAGTACTACTGACGCCTTTGCCCGAGACCGATGAAAGTGCTGTGAATACAGTTCGTAGTCTGTGGGAGCAGGCCGGTGGTATTGTTGAAAGTATAAGCCCCGATTATCATGATGATGTGCTCGCGGCTACTAGTCATCTGCCGCATGTATTGGCGTTTGCTATGGTGGATATGTTGGCGTCACGTCAGGGGGCGGGCGAGATATTTCGCTATGCAGCTGGTGGGTTTAGAGACTTTACGCGCATAGCGTCTGGCGAACCTATTATGTGGCGCGACATTTGTTTGACCAACAAAGAACCAGTGCTCAAGGCTATTGACGAGTTAGAAGTGCATTTAAGTGTTGTGAAAAAAGCCATTGCCGCAGGTGATAGCGAGACAATCGAAGCTATTTTTCGCCGAGCACGAGAAGCGCGCGAAGCGCACATAGTCATAAAGTAACGGCAACGACGCTGTGCCCGTTTTTTGTGCCAGTCGCAGATGCTTAACTTAAGTTTAACCGGTAAAAATATAAGGTTGTCGTGTCAGTCATGAACAAGCAAAACCCATTGCAATACCAAGTACAAGCGGGCGGAAAACTCGTTGGTAGCATTGAAGTTCCTGGGGACAAATCGATGTCTCATCGGTCAGTTATGTTTGGTGCAATGGCTAACGGCACAACAGAGGTTAGTGGTTTTTTAGAAGGTGAAGATGCGTTGCATACATTGCAAGCGTTTGAGCAAATGGGCGTCAACATCGATCGACCAGGGCCGGGTAAGCTAGTCATCCATGGTAAAGGCATCGATGCTTTAAACGCACCGGTTAAGCCTATTTATCACGGCAATGCCGGCACTGGTATGCGACTACTGGCAGGACTTCTCGCAGGTTTACGCATTGAAGCCACTTTAACCGGCGATGAGAGTTTAACGAGTCGACCGATGGCGCGCGTTGTCGATCCATTAAAATTAATGGGTGCAAACGTAAGCACAGCCGATGGGGGTACGCCGCCATTGAAAATACATGGCGGTGAACAGCTCACTGCTATCGAATACACAACTCCCATGGCCAGTGCGCAGGTAAAATCGTGCGTGCTTTTAGCTGGATTACACGCGAAAGGCTGCACGGTTGTGCATGAGCCTGGCATCACTCGTGATCACACTGAAAGGATGCTTCGTGGATTCGGTGTAGAGGTCAAAACCGATGGGCTCAGCGTATCAATTGAAGGTGGTCAGCAATTGCAAGCAACTACATTACAAGTACCTGGCGATATATCTTCGGCCGCATTTTTTCTGGTCGGTGCATCAATGATTCCAGGTTCTGACTTAACGATAAACAATGTTGGATTGAATCCAACCAGACGTGGCGTGATTGATATTTTGCGCTTGATGGGTGCAAACATTGTCGAGAACAATTCGCGTGAATCGGGCGGCGAGATAGTTGCCGACTTGCATGTCACTGGTGCAAAGCTCAAGGGCATTGAAGTACCGATAGAATTGGTTTCTCTGGCGATCGATGAATTCCCCGCCATTTTTGTTGCTGCCGCCAGCGCCTCTGGAAAAACCATTGTCACTGGGGCTGAGGAGCTGCGCGTAAAAGAAACCGACCGGATTCAGGTTATGACCGATGGGCTGCAGGCGTTGGGTGTCGACATTACCGATACACCTGACGGTGCACACATAATCGGTGGACCTGTGCGCGGTGGTACGGTCGACAGTTCCGGCGATCATCGCACTGCAATGTCATTTGCAATGGCCGGATTAATCTCCGAGGGTCCCATAACCATCCTAGATTGCGATAATGTAGCAACCTCTTTTCCAGGATTCGTTGAGCTCGCAGCAGGCTGCGGATTAAACATCAGTGAATCGAAATCAGCGAGCTAAGCCCATGATCAGCACCGCGAATCCAACCCCAGTGATCGCTATTGATGGGCCTTCGGGCGCCGGCAAAGGTGCGGTTGCACAACGAGTAACGGACCGTATGGGGGGATTTCATCTGCTCGATAGTGGTGCTGTCTACCGAGCAGCGGCGATAATCGCCCAAAGAGCTGGTGCGGATATTAATTCCGAAGAGTCAGTTTTGGCCGCATTGGCGCAAAATCAGGCGACCTTTCATCCGCAGGGTACTGACGGCGTAAAGGTGATGATTGGTGATGAAAACATCACAGATGAGCTCAGAACTCAAGAAATTGCTGAAATTGCTTCACAAATAGCGGTGATGCCGGGGGTGCGAAAGTCCCTTCTTGATGAACAACGCAGCTTTTGCCAGCCTCCGGGTCTTGTGGCAGATGGTCGCGATATGGGCACGGTCGTGTTCCCCGACGCCAGTCTTAAGGTGTACCTAACCGCATCGGTTGACGTCCGCGCGATTAGACGTGCTAAGCAGTTGAAAGAAAAGGGAATAGAGACTACAATGCAGACACTGATCGCAGAAATACAGTCCCGTGACGAGCGAGATTCAACTCGCGAACATGCGCCTTTGGTTGCAACCGACGACGCATTGTTTGTAGATTCGAGCTTGCTCACTATCGACGAGGTGGTCGAACTTATCGTTACAGCTGCTAAAAAAGTGGTGACATAAGCGTTAACGGAACTGCACTTGCAAGCCATCAGTTGTCCCTGTAAACACAACTAGTGTTTGTTTACTGGATAAGAAAAGATTGACTGTTTAAAATTGAACCTACAAAACTTAGTACTTCAATATTGAATAACTAAGCAACGGTTTAATACGTTTGTTGATTAATGATTAATCAACTTTTGCTCCTTAACTCATCGCCTTGCCAAGAACGGCATAGCGTCATCCTTCACAGGTTTACTTATTTAATGTCTGAATCTTTTGCGGAGCTCTTTGAAGAGAGCATCTCCAACGCACAAATGAAAACCGGGTCGATCCTTGTCGGCACCGTTGTTGATATCACCGGCGATTTTGTTATCGTCAATGCAGGTCTAAAATCGGAAGGTGCAGTACCGATTGAAGAATTTGTTAATGAAAGCGGTGAAACTGATGTAAAAATCGGTGACTCAGTAGAAGTCGCACTCGACTCTGTCGAAGACGGTTTCGGTGAAACAAAACTGTCACGTGAGAAAGCTCGTCGGGCTCGTTCATGGACCATTCTTGAGAAAGCTCAAGAGAATGATGAAATCATCAAAGGCAACATCACTGGCAAAGTCAAAGGTGGCTTTACTGTTGAAGTATGCGATATACGTGCATTTTTACCTGGTTCTCTTGTTGACGTACGTCCAGTACGTGATACTAGCTACCTTGAAGGTAAAGAACTCGAATTCAAAGTTATCAAGCTTGATCAACGTCGTAACAACGTTGTTGTTTCTCGTCGTGCTGTTGTTGAAAGTGAATACAGCGCAGAACGTGATGCATTGCTTGAGAACTTGCAAGAAGGTCAAGAAGTCATGGGTATCGTTAAGAACCTTACCGATTACGGTGCGTTCCTCGATCTTGGTGGCATAGATGGTCTTCTACACATAACCGACATGGCTTGGAAGCGCGTTAAGCATCCTTCTGAAGTGGTTGAAGTTGGTAGTGAGATGAAAGTTAAGGTTCTTAAGTTTGATCGCGATCGTAATCGTGTATCGCTTGGACTTAAACAACTTGGCGAAGATCCTTGGGTCGATCTAACACGACGTTACCCAGAAGGTTCACGCTTGTTCGGTAAGGTTACTAACATTGCGGACTACGGTTGTTTCGTAGAGATCGAAGAAGGTGTTGAAGGTCTTGTCCATGTATCTGAAATGGATTGGACTAACCGCAACGTTAACCCGAATAAGGTTGTCGCTCTAGGTGATGAAGTCGAAGTTATGATTCTCGACATCGACCAAGAGCGCCGTCGTATTTCTCTGGGCATCAAGCAATGCAAGCCTAACCCATGGGAAGACTTCTCTGAATCGTTCAACAAAGGCGACAAGGTCAAGGGCAACATCAAATCAATCACTGACTTCGGCATATTCATTGGCCTTGACGGTGGAATTGACGGTTTGATTCACCTTTCTGACCTTTCTTGGAACGAAGCAGGTGAAGAAGCGGTCCACAACTTCAAGAAAGGCGACGAGATCGAAGCCGTTGTATTGGCTGTCGACCCTGAGCGAGAGCGCATTTCTCTAGGTGTGAAGCAGATTGACCGTGACCCATTTGGCCAATTTGTGGCTGATAACCCTAAAGGCAGTATCGTTAAAGGTATTGTTAAAGAAGTCGATACAAAACATGCAGTTATCGATCTTGGTGATGGGGTAGAGGGTGTACTTCGAGCCAGCGAGATTACACGTGAACGTGTTGAAGACGTCCGTATGCACCTTAAAGAGGGGCAGGAAGTTGAAGCCAAATTCACTGGTACTGACCGTAAGTCACGCATGCTTAGCCTGTCCATTAAGGCGAAAGACTATGCTGACGAAGCTGAAGCTGTCAGTGATTACAGCGCTGGCAATGAGTCTGCTGGTGGTACTACGCTAGGTGATCTGCTCAAGGAACAATTGGGCGGTAGCGGCTTAGATAGTAAAGAAGAAAGTACAGAAGAAGTTAAAGACAACTAACGCTGTCCTCGACGCAACATGGTGCGGCCAAGGACGGCCCGCCTGTTAGGTAAATAGGAATGACCGATAGATCAAGAGCTGACAATAGCCTGACAAAATCGGACTTAATTGAGTCCTTGTCACGCAATCAAAGACATCTCGAGCGTAAAGACGTCGAGTTGGCTGTGAAAGGTTTGCTTGAAAAAATGAGCCAAGAGCTTGCTGGTGGCAATCGAATAGAAATTCGGGGCTTTGGCAGTTTTAGTTTGCACTTTCGAGCAGCACGCATGGGGCGAAATCCTAAGTCTGGAGACGCAGTTCCGCTGCGTGGTAAATACGTACCTCATTTTAAGCCCGGCAAAGAACTGCGTGAACGGGTTAACAGTAGTATTGATGATGGCAGCTCGACAACATTGCCTAATCCTGCCCAACCCTTTTCTGAAAGTACTCCGTCCGACGAGTAGTCTCGCACTTACCTATCCATTTGGCTGCACAGTTTTTGCTTATTTTTTTGTTAGCATGATCTTAGATGATCGCAATTTTGCGGCGATTGAGGATCGACATTTTGAGTGCACAGTCTTTAAGTTTCCAGATCAACAGCTCCATATTCTCGGATTTTGTCGATACGACAACTGCGCCTGAGCTCATCGCAGATGGTTGTGTTTGGACTGAAGGTCCAGTTTGGTGCCATGACCGTCTTTACTTCAGCGACATTCCCAACAAACGCATGCTCAGTTGGAGCGCTAAAGAAGGGGTGCGCGTGGCTATGGTTAATAGTGAATTTTGCAACGGCAACACCACTGACCTGAATGGTCAAATGATGTCATGTGAACACGGTGGCAGGCGAGTGGTCCTGCGATGCAATCCTGATGATTTAACCGATGTGTCAGTCATTGCCGATCATTACAATGGCATGCCACTAAATTCTCCGAACGATGTGGTAGTCAAATCAGACGGTAGTGTTTGGTTTACCGATCCTTCCTATGGCATAGATTCTAATATTGAAGGTTATCAAGCGCAAAGTGTGATTGGCAGCAACAATGTCTATCGAGTCGACCCTGATGGCCATGTCAGTTGCGTTGCTAATGATTTTGTAAAACCCAACGGGCTCGCGTTTTCACCAGATGAAAGTCTGTTGTACATTGCAGATTCTGGTGCTGCCAGAGGTGCAGGTTTTCCAGAAATGGATTACAACCTGCCGCATCATGTGCGGGTGTTTGATGTTGACAACAATGAATTGCAGAACGCGCGAGTGTTTACAACAATAGACACTGGCGTACCAGATGGTTTGCGTGTGGATACGCAGGGTAACATTTGGTGTAGTGCAGCAGATGGCGTCCGTTGTTTGTCCGCCGAGGGAGATCTCATTGGTAAGATCTTGATGCCCAGCCCAGTCGCTAATTGCTGTTTTGGTGGAGAATCGGGAACCGACTTATTCATCGCAGCCTCTGATTGTGTGTTTCGAGTCCGCACATCCCATCTGGGTGCTGAGAGTTTGCGACAAACCCTTACTTAGAGCTTCAGCTGCGGTCCATCGTGTGGTGCAAATGCAGTACACTTCACCGCATGGTTAAACACTTGCAGTCATTGCATCAACACGAGCAAAATCGCTTATGTTGAACCTGCTGTGGTTTCTGTTGCCTGTGGCAGCGGCCGCTGGTTGGTTCGCTGCAAGACGCTCTGCTGTTGTTCGGCCGGACGCTTTTTGGAATACTTCTGCTAATTTTCACGCTGGTTTGAATAAGTTGCTGAACGACTCTGGCGACTTACCAGGCGAGCTCTTCGACACGCTAAACGACACCGATAAAGATACCGCCGATACACACCTTGCGCTAGGTAATCTGTATCGGCGACGGGGTGATGTTAACCGCGCCATTTCACTGCACGAAAGTCTTTTGGATAAGCCTGAATTAGGTGAATCTGTCCATTCTGCAGCCTTGCTGGCATTGGCCAAAGACTACGATTCAGCTGGTCTTCTCGATCGAGCACAGCAAACCCTCACCACCCTGATTGAGTCAGGTCAGAGATTGCCAGACGGCTATGCTGCCATGCTGACTTTGCATGAAAGAGAGCGGGCTTGGGATCGCGCCATTGAGACTGCAAACGAAATTGAGCGTGTTGCCGGTAAAGATCGCAGTGAGCTTATCGCACACTATTATTGCGAGCTTGCGCTTGAGGCATCTTCTGCAGGCTATACAGATCAAGCGAAGAAGTTGACAGCTGATGCACTTGCACGCTGTGAACAATGTGCTCGAGCGCATGTGATGCTTGCCACGTTTGCACGTGATGACGGGGACAACGCATTAGCGATCCATCACTATGCAAATGTTGAAAAGCTTCGCCCAGAGCTGATGCCTGAAATTATCGATGCTTGGTTTGATGCATTGTTAAAAAATGCTGATGAAACTATGTTGCGCGATTTTATCGATCATATTCGGCAGAGGCGAAATGCCTACTCTGTGGTGCGCACTACTCGTAGTGTTATAGAAAAACTAGATGATGTTGAAACGGCTAATCGTTTTTTTAAAGATCAAATTTTGCTGCGACCGTCATTGAAAGGGTTGCGTGACTGGGCGCAAGACCAAGTAGCCGTTAGTAAACCGGGTGAGCGTGAAAAGGTTCAAGTGATCTGCGCCATGCTAGACAAGGTGGTTGAAGACAAACCAACTTATCAATGTGGTAGTTGTGGTTTTCTCGGTAACCAGCTGCATTGGCGCTGCCCAAGTTGCAACAACTGGGACTCGGTACAACCCATCATTGGAGCTGAAGGAGAATAAGCATGATTATCACTGCCCTTGACTACAACACCTCAGCTGCGGCACTCGATTTCGTCGATAAAATTGACCCGGCATTAACTCGATTAAAAGTCGGTAAAGAGCTGTTTACATGTTCAGGCCCAGCGTTAGTTGAGCAACTTCAAAAAAAAGGTTTTGATGTTTTTCTTGATTTAAAATTTCATGATATTCCTAATACAGTTGCCGGTGCATTGTCAGCTGCCGCCTCATTAGGTGTGTGGATGGTTAATGTTCATGCATCGGGTGGGCCCCGTATGCTAGATGCCGCGCGCAAAGCATTCCCTGACTCGAATAGAGACGGAACATTATTAATTGCAGTTACTGTGCTCACTAGTATGGACGATGCAGAATTGCAGAGTATCGGTGTTCAACACAGTGCAAAAGATCAAGTACAAAGGCTGACTCAACTTTCGGTTGATCATGGTCTGGATGGTGTTGTTTGTTCTGCACAAGAAGTTGAACAAATTCGCTCGTTTGTACCGAACTCGTTTTTAACCGTCACACCCGGTGTTAGACCTGCTGATGGTGGCGTTAGCAATGATGATCAGCGCCGAGTGATGACGCCGTTAGACGCAATCCGGGCGGGCAGCAACTATCTTGTTATTGGTCGGCCGATTACGCAAGCGAGCAACCCACTAGAAGCTTTACAAAACATTTATTCACAAATAGCATTATGACGACAGACGCCAAAGTCTATATTTCTGCCCAACAATTGATGGAAGACTCATTAGAAGTTGCCAGACAAGTGTTGGAGAGTGGTTTTCGCCCCAACTATATTGTTGGTGTATGGCGTGGTGGCACGCCGGTAGGTATTGCTGTGCAAGAACTACTCGATTTCTATGGAGTAGAAACGGATCACATCTCGATTCGAACGTCTTCCTATAACGGTATGAAGCGAGATGAAAAGAGCGAGGTTCGTGTCCACGGATTAAGTTACTTGACCAGACAGATGAATCACGATGACTCGTTACTCATCGTAGATGATGTGTTCGACACTGGCTTGAGCGTAAAAGCCATTATCGATTATTTACGCAAGCGCTCACGACGCAATATGCCGGAAGATGTGCGAGTGGCAACTGCTTATTTTAAGCCTGCAAGAAACCGCACCGATTTTAAGCCTGACTATTGTGCGCATGCAACTGACGAATGGTTAGTGTTTCCACATGAATGTGAAGGTTTGACCATGGGTGAAATCAAAAAGAATAAACCTCATTTGGCATCAATAATTGAATCGCTTGATGGGAAAATGAAGCCGGTAAAAATGAAGTGACTAAACCCGATCCAGTCCAGCAGGGCAATTAGTTCTAGTCCCGCAGTTCTGGGTAGTTTTTATTACCCGTGACAGAAAATATCGAGGTACGAGTTTGGAGCGAGCACCGAGTTTATCTAATTGGGTCTTCAGGGTTCAACTGTCGATAGACTTTAACGCTGCGTAAATAAGATCAATCACTTGTCTCACCTCCGGTGAATGTCTATCCTCGTGATGCGTGACTAGCCATTGCATGTGCTGTAGCTCTGCAATTTCTTTGGACACTTGCGTAAGAGTACTTGTGCGATCACCAATAAATGTGGGCAATACTGCGCGTGCAACACCGTTTACCGCAAGATCTAAAGTGTTCTTGGGGTTAGTGACTTCAATGAATTTGTCTGCATTGCTATGGTTCTGTACCCATAGAGAGGAGGGTGTGGAGCCTATAACGTGTGCCCATGTTGTTACCGACTCATCAACAGCGTACGTTGCAAAACGAACAGGGTTGATAGCCCTGCCTGCAAGCGTAACCTGATTTGGTTGCTTATTTCTAATACCAATAACGGCTTCGCGATGTCCAATATCCAAAAGATGATCTGCAGAAATAAATTGTAACTGCACTGGAATCCCCCCAACTAGGTCAGCTGCCTTTTCGCAAAGAAATTGAGTGACCCAGGTACCGGCAGATATCTTCACACGTCGAATGCTAGTCGCATCTGACACAACGGGTTCTATCTCCTCTTCGAGCAATAACACATGAGCTAACAATTGTTGGCCTTGTTCAGTTAGTACATAACCACGCGGTTGACGATCAAAAAGCGCTTTGCCCAGCCGTTGCTCCAACGCCAGCATGCGGCGTCCGAGAGTTGGCGCGCTTTTGCCAGTGATATCAGCTGCGGCTGCCAAGCCACCTTCTCGAGCTACAGCGAGAAACAGACGGAAATCATCCCAATTCAAGTTCGTTTCATTCATGAAATGATCATTACATTTGTGTCCATTGTTAGTCCAGCGAAACAGTGGTCTTATAGGCGCTGTCCACAAACGAGATAACTTTTATGACGACATTAGATACTTTGAAGATGCCATTGGGGATGGGCTGCTGGCCCATTGGAGGGGCGATGTATGGAGCTGATGGCACATCACTGGGGTATTCCAATACCAACGATAAAGAGTCCATTCATACCATTGAGGCGGCATACAGTAGTGGAATCACCTTATTTGATACGGCGGCTGCCTATGGCGCAGGTCACGCTGAACGGCTGCTTGGTACTGCACTTAAAAATAAACCAAATGCGTTTATCGTGACCAAAATCGGTATGGCATTCGACGAAGTTTCGAAGAAAATTACGGGGGATGAAGTGGCCCCCGAAACTGTTTTGCCTGCCATAGAGCGCAGCCTTGGTCGGTTAGACAGAGATCATATAGACCTGGTCTTGCTGCACCTCAACGATTTGCCGGTAGAGCAAGCAGTTGCCATTTTTGATGAAATGGAAAAGGCGCAAGCTGCGGGTAAAATTCGAGGATATGGTTGGAGTACCGATTTTCCTAACTTGGCGTCGGCAATGAAAGGACGATCAAATTTTGTGGCCATAGAGCATGCTATGAACGTGTTAACAGATGCACCAAGAATGCAAGACCTTGTGCAATCGAACGAATGGTTTGCACTTATTCGATCACCATTGGCTATGGGATTGTTATCAGGAAAGTATCAAGCGGGTCAAACGATGCCTTCTAACGATATAAGATCGGCCAGCTTACAGTGGATGCAGTACTACGCTAACGCGCAACCCAACCCTGAATATCTAGATCGCTTCAATAACATTCGTGAGCTATTGCAATCTAACGGACGAACGCCGGTACAAGGCGCGTTAGCTTGGCTATGGGCAAAGTCAGCACGCAATATAGCAATACCCGGTGCGCGAACGGTAGAGCAAATAGAAGGGCTGGCTGCGGCGGTGGCATTGGGTCCATTGGAGGTGAACGTTATGAATGAGATTGAATCGTTAGTTGAGCGAGAGAAAGATTGGTCGGAAAGTATGGAGCGATAGATAAGGGGTGATACTGGCATAAGGCAGTTCGACTGTGGGCTGCCTTGTCAATCGAGTGTTATAAACTAAAATCACTAAAAGTTACCTGAACGTCTGGGTGTGTGCTTTGCATACAGGAAATAGACTAGCTTTACCGCGTTGTTGAATTTCCTCGTCTCTCTATTTGCAATGTATTCTCTCTAGCTGCATCGATCACACTAGATGGAAATCCAATACCTTCCAGAAGTGTGATTGCATTTCGGGTTTTGCAATGCCCATGGTGTATTTTGAAATCAAACATTTTATCTATGTCTGCAGTCTCCCGGAAGTGGAACGATTTGAACCGATCAGGTAATAGCTGCGTAAGTTCAACATCATGGCTGGTCACGAATACGGTGTTGTTCATACTGAGAAAGTCAAGAATGGCTGCGGCACCAGCGATGCGCTCTACCGTGTTTGTCCCGTGCAAAATTTCATCAATGAGGAATATGCATGGCTGATTGGTTTTGGCAATATCGACTAAGCGCAGCAACGATTCAATTTCAGCAAAGTAATAACTTTTCCCCGACGCGAGCGAATCTGAATTTTTGATGGATGACAGCACGGGTAGTTTTGGCACCTGAGCTGCACTTGCGTGGCAAATATAAAGCGTTTGCGCCAGAATTAAATTGATACCAACGGTTTTTATAAACGTAGACTTACCCGCCATATTCGACCCGGTAATCAGTGCTGAGCGTGCATAAGTTAGATAGTTATTGGGGATGGCATTTTCTAACAGTGGGTGGGTAACATCTGTAAAACGCATTTCGTGCTGGGCAGGTGCATTGTCTGCGTTGAATTGCGGATTGCACAGATCGTTGTTTGAACTTAAATACGAAGCAACTGAAATGGCACTGTCTAGTGATGCAACTGCATAGAAGATATCAATAAGTTGTGCCTTGTGTCGTTTTATATATTGGGTGTAGCGAATAAAAATCAGAAAATCGAATAAAAAAATCAGATTCAAATAATGCGCTAGTTGGGCGACAATTACATTGCTGCTGGTTCCATCGAATCCAGATACTAAAAAATAGGATTTGTGATTGCTTATGCTTGAATGGTTTTCTTTTAAGAACTCAAGTTGTGGAATAGTGGAGTGCGACCCTGCACCGGGTAATAGCCTCGCGACCTTAAGTAGCGTCCTTAAGTAACCAAAGCTTACCGAATGTCGGCCAAAAGTATCTTCATGCTTGGATGTGAAAATGAAATTGACCAATAGCGAGATCAGTGGAAGCCAAAATAAAGATGGGCTTATCACTGCAATGGCAATGGCCATCAATGATGTTCCTGCTAACAACCAGGTTGCTTTTTTTGGAAAATTTCCCTCTGGTAGCTCATCAAAGAGCAGGCTTGTCACTAAAGATCCATTAGCGCTGCGTAACGACATTAGACGCAGTTGGACTTGTTCACGTAAATCATTGTCTGCAACGAAGTGTTTGGATGTTAGGTGTTGTTGAACCAGTTTATTCTCATCAAGTTCGTAGCATCGTAGCTGGCGATATAAATACTGGCGACCAATTGGGGTAATGTTGTTATCTAATCGATCGAACAGATCATTCATCTCGAGATCGTGCCAGGTGGCATCATCAATTGATGATTGCAAGTCGCTCCTTTTCGACTGCGTTAACGCGTACAGCTGTGCGATATCTTTACGTGGTCGATAGACTTTATGCGGGCGCCCCCAACGTGCGCGCAGTGCTTTGAGCGCTCTTTCTTTAAATGAAAAAAATGTGAATACGCTCTGTTTTGCTGATCTTGCTGCACGGTAGAGTGGGCGTGGGTTAAGCTTGCTGCTAGAGTTATTTTTTACTTTTTGTTCTATCTCCATTGGCGAAAGATAGTGACTAATTGGATGAAATCAAGATGGGCGAGTTGAATAGTCAAACAAGCCCTCTGGACAACTCCTCTGTACAGGCACTCTGTACAGGCATTGTGTACAAGCCAGATTAAAACTAACCTTCGTCTTTAACCACCGGCACTAAATCGATTTCGACGCGTCGATTCATTCTTCTATTTTGCGCTGTGTCGTTTCCGTTTCGTGGAGCGAGCTCACCTTTGCCTTCCATGGATAGTCGGTTATTTGGAATGCCGCCGATACTTAAGTAATCAGCGACGGCAGCTGAACGTCTTTCGGATAACACCTGGTTGTATTGTTCTGCGCCTGAGCTATCGGTATGGCCAATGATATTAATAAGTGTTTGGTCGTACTTTGCAACCACTTCAGCGATTTTGTCTAGTGAAGGGTAAAAAGGTGTTTTCAAATCAGCTCGGTTAACGTCAAAGGACGCTTCACTGCTAAGGTTAAGTCGCAGTACATCATTCTCAAGCCGTTGAATGTCTATCATGTTGGAGGCTAGTTCGTCAGCAAGAGCAGATTCAAGTTCTGCCTGCTGTTTATCTTGATATTGACCGACCTTGTAACCAACGATGCCGCCAAGCGCGGCCCCAATGACTTTGCCATTTTTGTTCTTTGCTTGGTTGCCAAGAACAGCACCCGCCACGGCACCAATAACAGCGCCTTGTTTAGCTTTTCGATTGGGGTCGTCTGTGGCGCAGCTGGTTGCAAGAAAGGTTGTTAAAGCCAATCCGATGAGTTGTGCACGGTTCATGTTTTTTGATCTCCAGATCTTTAATGGATAACACTAGTCGAATATTGAGTTCGATAGGTATTACCAGTATTTAACATTGTAGAGGCTGAACCGCGCCTGAATGGTGAACTAAGTATACGTGCTGTTGTGAATACAACCGGTAGCCAGAGCTGTTTCGGTATAATGGCTAATCCCTCGGACATGCGATTGATGTTCTTATGAATATTTCTTTTAGCAGTATTTTAATAGGGCTCTGTGTCGGCGCGGTTGCCGGCTATGGTGCAGCTCAGTTTGTATCAAGAGACACAACGACAACATCACAGTTTGTTGATGAACGCTCGACCAATTCGAACAGCACACCTGTACGAACGTCTTCGCAAGATAAAAAGTCGGTATTGCTGAAAAGCGATTCTGTTGAAAAAGTTGCATCACAAAAAACCAACAGTAGTTCTGCTCACTCATCGGCGCTTGATCTTGATCGAGCGTCTTTAAGAAATCATCAACCTTTTTCGCAAGGGTTCAGCGAAGAGCTTGAGCTGATGAATAAAATTGCTGGTGCGAGTTTTGAGCAACTTGAGAGCCTAGGGCTTGAGCTCGTTGATGAACCATCTTCAGGTGTTTGGGGAACGAGAACTAATTTAAGCCTTATCGGTCTACGAATGCTTGAATTTGATCGTGATAAAACGTTCGCATTTTTGCAATCGACCATGCCAACACAAGGTCGAGGATATTCCATACAAAATATGCATGAGATCGTCGCCGGTCTGGCAACCACGCATCATGCAGAGCTATTGGAATGGACCGCCAGTATTAACAACAGAAATGCTCGACAGCAAATTCAGGGAATGGTATTCGCCGGTATGACAACCGTCGACCCTGAAGCGGCTATCGCTTTATACGAGCAGTATAGTCCGGTTGATTCTGCGGATAATATCTATCCGATCCTGGCTACTTGGGCAAGCGTCGATCCGCAAGCTGCTATGGATTGGGCGGTCAATAAAATAGAATCTGGTGATGACCGGGGTTATCGAGAAATGATCTACATGCAATGGTTGGAGATTGATCAGAACAGTGCTAATTTGTTTTTGGCTAATGTGACCGACCCAGAATTTAAGGCTCAATTGGAATCACAATCCATAATGGCATTAGCCAATAGTGATCCACAAGCTGCACTTGAGCAAGCGATGTCGATGGACAGTTCACAATCGAGAAGTATGGCTATTGAGATGGCGATGTACAGCTGGGGTGAAATATCTATTATCGACGCTATCGATTATGCCACGTATTCTCTTGAAGGCGCTGAGCAACAACAAGCGTTTAATGTGCTGGGCAATGCAGCATCAATGCATGGCGGCAATCAGCTGGGCGATACGCCAATGGAGATTATGAACAGAGCAGACTCTTTACCAGATGGCTTACGTCAATCTATTCGCATGAATACGATGCATGCTTTTTTTACGCAAGACCCTGATGGTGCAATGCAATGGTTAGATTCAGTCTCTGATCAACAAGAAAGAGAGAGCCTTATTGGCGCTTTCGCGTGGGAAATTCCTCAGTACGATTTGGCTATGGCGCAATCGCTCTATCAACAGTCCGATGAGACCACGCGTTCCATGCTTGCCCCTGGTATTGCGCAAAAACTCTATGAAAGCGATCCAGCAGCTGCATGGAACTGGCATCAGCAACTAACGAATGAATCCACAAGAAATGACGTTTTCATGAGTTTGGTTCACAACGAAGCGCAAACTAATCCAGATGAGGCTATGAGGCTTGCAATGAGTGCGTCAACAGGTGAAAACGAGCATTTTGCGTTTGGCGTATTCAGTTCCGTGGCTTACGAGAATCCTGAGTGGGCAGTTCAATGGTTGGAGCAAGCGAGTCTAGATGATGAAACAAGAACGCAGATGCAAATGATGCTGGACGAAGCACAGTCCTACCCGCGAGATTATTATCAGACTCAATACCAAATCGAACATCCTGATTACGAGCAGCATTGATTTTAAGAGTATGAACGCTAAACGTAATATGGCGTTCTCGAAACTAAGGAAAAAGTGGGTTAAGTGATACGTTCTAACCAGAGTCTGCAATGGGCAAATATGACAGAGCACCAGAACGTGGCTATGCCACAACCTGTTACTTTTTCAATTTGCCTTTAAGCTAGGCGTTAGACAAATAACAAGATTAGTGTCCACCATGCAAATCGATAAAATACAACTATGAGAATAGCAGCTATAGGTGACGTTCACGGAAACAGTGCTGCACTAGATGCGGTGCTGTGCGATATAGATAAACATGGTGTTGATGTCATCGTGAATGTTGGCGATCACTTCAGTGGGCCATTGGATGCGAAAGGTACAGCGGACCGTATGGCATCTATCGAAATGACAAGCATTCGTGGAAATCATGATCGCTGGCTTGTTGAGCAAAAAGAATCTGAAATGGGTGTGTCTGATCTAGCGGCATATGGTCAATTAGAACAAAACCATTTGGATTGGCTCTCGTCCCTTCCAGCTACAGCTAAAGTGGATGATGTCTTCCTATGTCACGGTACACCGACTAGTGACACAACCTATTGGATGGAAAGAGTATTGCCAGATGGTGTTGTATGTATGGCGAAGCAAGAAACTATCGAAGAGCGTGCGGTTGGAATTGATGCACCAGTAATACTATGTGGCCATACACATTTGCCTAGAATATTGCGACTACGAGATGGAAGACTGTTAGTAAATCCAGGCAGTGTGGGGTGTCCTGGTTACGATGATGTATTGCCAGTGCCTCACATTGTACAGAGCGGAACACCAGATGCCATCTACGCAATACTTGAAAGGCAAAATGAGCAATGGTCAGTTTGTTTGAAATCAATCTCGTATAACGCCGAAGACATGGTAAAGCTGGCGGTCACCGCTGATCGGCTTGACTGGGCCAGTTCTTTGACCACAGGATGGGTAAGTTATAATATTTGAGTATTACTAATAATCGAGAACGATATATCTAACAATCAGCTGCACTTAACACTGAACGCGCTGTCCGTATTGCTGTATTGCTGTATCGCTGTCGCTCAACTTTAAACTGGAACTCTCCACTATGCACACCGATTCTCGTGGTCATCAAATAACAACCAACGATAACGCTGCGTCCAACGCTTGTGCGCTGGCAATGGATCACTACATGGAGCGAAAAAGTGATGTATCAAAGCTACTACAAACAGCCTTAGAGGCAGACCCAGAGTGTGCTATCGCGCAGGCAGTAACAGGGCTCATGGTCCATGGTGCACGCGATGTTTCATTAAAGCCGATGGTGACCGCCTCACTTGAAAAGGCAAAGCAATACGCATCAGGTATTACAAAAAGAGAGCAGCTTTACATTGATGCCCTTGAGTATGCGCACAATGGCCAACTCAGTGACTCGGTTGGTTGCTTTGAATCAATCTTAAAACAAGCACCCACTGATGGTTTTGCGTTGAGCCTTTGCCAAGCCGAATTGTTTTGGCTCGGTGATATGAATAGATCACTTGCGGCATCCAACATGGTTGCCGATCAATGGAACGAATCCATTTCAGGCTACAGCGAATTTCTAGGCATGCATGCATTCGATTTAGAAGAAGCAGGGCAATATAAAAAAGCTGAACACTTTGGCCGTGAAGCAGTTGCACTCAACAACGCCAACATCTGGGCAACGCATGCAGTTGCACATGTGTTGTATATGCAAAGTCGGCACAAGGAAGGTGTTGAATGGATCAGTGATGTGCAGAACAATTGGCAGCAAGTTGGGCAAATGCAGTTCCATGTCTGGTGGCATAAATGTCTTTTTCATTTAGAGCGTGGCGAACATGACGCTGTGCTTGAAGGCTACGATAATTGGATTCGAAACCCGCAGCACGCGTTAGTGCAGGCCATGCCAGATCTTTATATTGATTTGCAAAATGGCGCATCGCTTTTATGGCGACTGGAATTTGCTGGAGTGGATGTTGGCAATCGGTGGTTAGAGATGGCAGCGTTGGTTGTGCCGCGACTTGATGACATGTCTAACCCATTCACCAGCGCGCACTTTGCGGTTATTTTATCGGCGGTGGGAGATTTTGATTCTTGCACCAAGCTCACGAGCGCAATGAGCAATTTTGGCCAAAGCGACAATGGCAGCCTGTCGGTGAATTACAGCAAAGCTGGTTTGCCAGCAGCGAACGCTGCGATCGCACACAGAAAGGGTGACTATCAACGCGTGGTCGAATTATTACAGCCAGCTCGCCACGACCTAGGTCTGATGGGCGGTAGTCATGCACAGCAAGATTTGTTTTTTCAAATGTTGGTGGATGCCACAGCTAAAATAGGCGATCACGCAGGGGTTGCAACATTGCTGAGCGAGATCGAGCAAATTGGTTTTATAGAACCGGTACAGCTCAGCGCATACAAGCTGATATCAAAGCGGGTAGCGTAGGTATATTGGCCGCAAGGGCTAGAGACAAGATTCACATTACTTCGACGAACAGCCCAAGCGAGCGCGCTGATCGTTTAAGATTGGTACCGGGAGCGGGACTTGAACCCGCACTCTGTTTCCAGAACCGGATTTTGAATCCGGCGTGTCTACCAATTCCACCACCCCGGCAACACTGATGCGTAGTTTAGGCAACTTCTGCGTCCACGTAAAGAACCTGCATGCAACTAACTGACTTTCATTTCGATTTACCTGAAAAACTGATCGCACAAGTACCGCTGACTCAGCGCAGTGCCAGTCGGCTGCTGGTGCAGTCTGGGGCGGATTTAGACCATCGTCAGGTGAATGATTTACCTAATTTGCTCAAATCTGGCGATCATCTTGTCTTTAACGACACAAGGGTTATCCCAGCGCGGCTGTTTGGCCAGAAACGCACGGGAGGCAAGCTTGAGCTACTCATAGAGAGAGTGGTGAGCGCAAATGAGCTGCAAACAAAAATTCGGGCAAGCAAAGCCATGAAAACCGGTGGTGAGTTTCTGGTTGGCGATATTGTAGCGACAGTGACAGGGCGTTCGGATGATCTTTTTAACGTTCGGTTTGACTTGCCAGATGGGCAACACTTGGACAAGTTTATTGAGGCGAACGGGCAACTTCCGCTGCCGCCTTACATAGAGCGCACACCAGACGAAGCTGATCAGGAGCGTTATCAAACGGTTTATGCCAGCAAGCCTGGTGCGGTTGCGGCGCCAACGGCTGGGCTACACTTTGATGACGCACTGTTCGACGCACTTGCTGCGATGGGAATTACTCACAGTTTTGTCACCTTGCATGTAGGCGCGGGAACATTCATGCCAGTGCGAGTTGATGATATCGCTCAACACAAGATGCACCCTGAACGAGTGGAGGTGTCGGCTGATACGGTGGCGCAAATCGGTCATGCAAAATCGATAGGTGGCCGTGTGATAGCAGTAGGCACAACCAGTGTGCGATCGCTAGAAGCGGCGGCTGCAACGGGGGAATTGCAGGCTTATAATGACGATACGCGTTTATTTATCACGCCGGGTAGTCGGTTCAATGTCATCGATGCGATGATCACCAATTTCCATTTGCCAGAATCCACGCTGCTTATGTTGGTCAGTGCTTTTGGCGGGTATGAAAACACCATGGCGGCTTATCGTGCTGCAATCGATGCGCAATATCGTTTCTTTAGCTACGGCGATGCGATGTTAATTTGGCCAGAGACTCTTCAACAATGACTATGCGGTTTGAAAAACTAGGCAACGACGGGCTCGCTCGTCGCGGACGATTAACGTTTGAACGGGGGACGGTTGAAACACCGGCCTTTATGCCAGTGGGTACTTATGCCACCGTCAAATCGGTCACCCCTGAAGAAGTCATCGATGTCGGTGCTCAAATTGTTCTGGGCAACACCTTTCATTTGTGGCTTCGTCCGGGCACTGACATCATCCAGATGCACGGCGATCTGCACGACTTTATGCAGTGGCATGGTCCAATATTGACCGACTCAGGCGGCTTTCAGGTTTTCAGTCTGGCGAAATTGCGCAAAATTGACGAGCAGGGGGTCAAGTTTAATTCACCAGTCGATGGTGCTTCCGTGTTTTTGAGTCCGGAGGTGTCGATGGATATCCAACATAAGCTCGGGTCTGACATTGTCATGGCATTTGACGAATGCACACCTTACCCCGCGACCACAACTGAAGCTGCAGATTCCATGCGTCTGTCGATGCGCTGGGCGCAGCGGTGCATGGATGAGCACACACGGCTGAAAAATACTAACGCACTGTTTGGCATTGTCCAAGGTGGCATGTATCCCGAATTGCGCGAAGAGTCTTGTAAGGCGTTGGTCGATATCGGTTTTCCAGGTTATGCCATTGGTGGGTTAGCCGTTGGAGAGGAGGCCTCCATTCGTAATTCAGTATTGGAATCCACGCTGCCTCATGTTCCTGATGACTCACCACGTTACTTGATGGGGGTCGGAAAACCGGAGGATCTGGTCGACGGCGTGCAGCGGGGCATCGATATGTTCGACTGTGTTCTGCCAACACGAAATGCCCGAAACGATCATATATTCACCCGACACGGCGATTTACGGCTCAGAAATGCCCGGTTTCGTGAAGACATCAACCCGATCGATGCAGACTGCAGTTGTTACACTTGCCAGAATTACACTCGTGCTTATCTGTATCATTTATCGAAGTGTGGTGAGATTCTTGGCTCGCGTCTGAACACCATCCATAACCTACATTACTACCAAGATTTGATGCGCGGCTTGCGCGATGCGATACAGAGTCAAACACTGGACACCTTCGTGGCTGAATTTCACGTGGCCAGAAGTGCCGAGAGCCCCTGAGCTTGTGGCATAATTGCGCGTTATCCAAACTTCCTCTAGAGAGTTTTGTCCATGATTTTCTTTATCAGTAATGCTTATGCTCAGGCCGGCGGTGGCGCAGGCCCCAGTTTCCTCAGTTTCATACCGCTCGTCCTTATGTTGGTGGTGTTCTATTTTCTGATGATTCGACCACAACAGAAGCGCATGAAAGAGCACGGCTCAATGGTTGATGCGCTAAAAAAAGGCGACGAAGTCGTCACCAACGGTGGTTTGGGCGGCACAATTACCAAAGTAGGTGACTCTTATATGATGATGAGAGTGGCTGACAATGTGGAAGTCAGCGTGCAAAAGGCGGCTGTGGCCGCATTATTGCCTTCAGGTACATTGAAAGACCTGTAAACCACCCCAAGCTAATAGATAGCCTGCCAGAATTGTTTGATAGGCAACTTATTTAAGTTTAACCAATAATGCAATTTCGCAATCATGACTAACACCGATTCGTTTTTCTATCATGACTAACGCCAATCCCATTTGGAAAATCCTGCTGCTCGCAGTAGTCGTCTTTACTGGTGTCTTGCTAGCATTGCCTAATTTATTTGGCAGCGACATGGCAGTGCAGGTATCGGCTCGAGTGAATCAGTTCGATTCGAATATGGCGTTCGCAGCCAAAACAGCGATTAACGACGCAGGCTTCGACAGTGTGGAGTTTCGTGAAGACGAAGATCAGTTGGTGGCGTTATTTAAAACGTCAGAAGATCAATTGCAAGCGCGAGAGGCGGTGCTTCGTGCTGTCGATCAGGAAACCACCTCTGTCGCATTGAATCTGGTGTCTGCAAGTCCTGCATGGCTACGAAATATTTCTCAGCCGATGTATTTGGGTTTGGATCTGCGAGGTGGTGTTCACTTTCTATATGAAGTGGATATGGATGAGGCGATTAAGTCTGTTGAAGAGCGCTTTGTTAGTGATTGGAAACGTGCGGTTAGAGAAGAAAAGATCAAGGGCTATAACGTACAACAGTCGACGGGTGTCATTACTGCGCGCTTCAACGTTGTTGCTGATCGCGACAAAATGCTCGATGTGTTCAGGGAGGAAGGGCGCGACTTGACCTTCGCCACCAGCGAAGATGACAAATACGGTTATATCACTGGAAAACTAACTGATGCGGCCATCGATACTGAGAAACGGGCTGTGCTGGCGCAGAATATAAGCACTTTGCGAAATCGTGTGAATGAGCTTGGTGTGTCGGAACCTGTCATTCAGCAACAAGGGTTGGACCGAATCGTAGTGCAATTGCCGGGTGTACAAGATACAGGCCGAGCGAAACGGATACTTGGTGCAACGGCAACATTGGAATATCGCCTTGTGTACGGAACACCAGCCGATTGGACTGGAGCTGCCGGCGGCAGTGTGCCAGCAGGAGCCCGACTCTACAAATTACGTGACGGTGGAGGTCCTATCTTGTTGAGTCGCGATATCATCGTGACGGGTGATCAAATCAAAGATGCGTCTTCTGGTTTTGATCAGGCAAACAATGCACCAGCGGTTTTTGTCAGTCTCGATGGTGTAGGTGCAAAACGTATGCAAGCGGTAACGCAAGAAAACGTGGGTAACCCGATGGCGGTTGTCTACAAAGAAAACCGAATTGTTACCAACTTTGTTGATGGCGAAGAAGTGACTAAAGAAGTGAAAACCGAAGAGGTTATTAACTACGCCACGATTAATGATGTGCTTAGTCATCGCTTCCAAACCACCGGCCTTGGTGGAGAGGAAGCCACTGATCTTGCTTTGCTGTTACGATCAGGTTCTTTGAAAGCACCCATCAACATTGTTGAAGAACGTACCGTTGGGCCGAGTTTGGGTGCAGACAATATTAGACAAGGTTTTTTATCAGCCGTTGTCGGTCTTATTTTTGTACTGATTTTTATGGCTTGGTATTACCGTGTTTTTGGCATGGTAGCAGGGGCTGCTCTTGTGCTCAATGTGGTTTTAATCATGGCCGTGCTATCCCTACTGCAAGCGACATTAACGTTGCCAGGTATAGCTGGAATCGTGTTAACAACCGGTATGGCGGTTGATGCGAACGTGCTCATATTTGAACGTATCCGTGAAGAAATTAGGGCAGGTTCTAGCGCACAAACAGCCATTTCAGCTGGTTACGATAAAGCGTTTTCCACTATCGCTGATGCCAATATAACCACGCTTATAGCGGCGGTGGTGTTGTTCAGTTTGGGTACTGGCGCTATCAAAGGTTTTGCGATCACCTTAAGTATCGGAATTCTTACGTCGATGTTCACCGCAATCTTTGGTTCGCGTGTGATCATTAACGCGATCTATGGCGGCAAGCGTGGCAAACAGCTTGCGATATAGCCTGACTTCGAACAAACGACGATAAGCATATGCGTAATTTAATTGGTGAGTCTTCATACGACTTTATTGGTCATCGTAAAGTGGCGATGTTCCTCTCTGCAGCATTAGTCACTGTTGCACTGCTGGCAATCTTAATCCGGGGTTTAAATTTCGGTGTCGATTTTACTGGTGGTTTTACTATTGAAGTTGGCTACGATCAGCCTGCAAATATTCAACAAATTCGTGATGTGCTTGCTGCGGGCGAGTTTCCTGATGCGTCTGTGCAGAACTTTGGGTCGAGCACTGAAGTGCTTATTCGTATGGCGCCGCCAGAAGATGGCAAGAATGGCGCAGCCTTAAGTAATGATGTACTTAACGCGCTAAAAGCGACCAGTGAGACCGACATAAAAATGCGGCGTGTTGAATTTGTTGGTCCACAAGTAGGCGAAGAGCTACGTGAAACAGGTGGGCTTGCTGTACTTATGGCACTGTTTGCTATTGTTGTGTACATCTGGTTTCGATTCGAAAAGAAATTCTCTGTGGGATCTGTGATGGCTTTGGTGCACGACGTGGTTATTACCGTGGGTATCTTTGCCCTGTTCCAGATCGAGTTTGACTTAACGATTCTTGCGGCTATTTTAGCGGTGATAGGTTACTCGCTCAACGACACCATAGTGGTGTTCGACCGTATTCGAGAGAATTTTCTTAATATGCGGCGCGGCACACCGGCTGAAGTCATGAACATGTCGATCAATCAAACGTTATCACGTACCGTAATAACATCCTTTACAACGCTGTTAGTTTTGATGTCGCTGTTTATTTTTGGTGGTAAAACTATCAGCGGCTTTGCTTTGGCATTAATCATTGGTGTCATCATTGGTACGTATTCGTCGATATTTGTGGCAAGTACTGCCGTCTTAGGTCTAGGTATAACCAAAGAAGACATGATGCCAGTTGAGAAAGAGGGTGCCGATCTCGATCACATTCCTTAGGGTTATTGCCTTATCGGAGCATCATCATCATATTAAATTTGGGTCAAGAGGATTAATTGTATGGACGACAAGATTAAAGATGCCATTAAACGTTCACTCAAAGAACTGGACGCTCTAGAAGATAAACTCGAAAATTGGGTTGACGACTTGCCTGATGACACAGACGATCTACGTGCCGGTATGAAGGGTGCGATGAAAAAAATTCACACCAAGCTAACTGAATCGGTTGGTCATGGTGGAAAACTATCAGACGAAGCTGAGTTGCAAGCGCACTTGGGTTTGATGGAAGCACAAGACAAGCTTGCTGCATCCAAGAATGTGGTCGACAACTACTTGGAAAGTGCGACCGAAAAATCGAAAACTCTTATGGAAGAGCTGGAGCTTAAATCCAACTTGGCCAAAATGGAGGCAGAAGATTTTTGGGATACGCGTGGACCTAAACTGCAAGAAGAATTTAAGCAGTCTAGCGAATCCATGTTGAAGATGGCTGAATCAACCGCTGATGAAATTCAGAAACAGTTGAGTAAGTGGAACGATTTGCTGAAGAATCAAAAATAGGTTTGTCCACGATATGAATAACCGTTAATCATATCGTGGACGTCCACTCTTGCGATGTCTCATTTTTTTATTGGTTCTACGGATGGCCGGTAAGCTTATAATCAGTGTCTCTTGAAATGTTTGGATGCCAGGCTTTGCCTACTGTATTAGGTCGATCGATTGGCCACCCTCACCAAAGCCAGGGTCTTGGTGGCCGTCGCCTAGCGCGTTGTGAGTAAGTCAAATTCAACTCCAACTTGACAGGAACGCATTCATGCAAGTCTCAGTCAGACCGAAGGTCGCACCATTCAATGGGCTGACAATACTGTCAGTGAATTTCCGTATCTCTTGTTAAAAGATACCGACCCAGCTGGTTTTCATCCGCATACCGGTGAGCGGACTTTTGATCTGACCAGCGTGCCACTAGACATTAATGAACACTTGGCCGATGTTCTCGATCTTGAACCAAGCGTGCTTCCGGCTTACTACTCCGCATACCGACGCTTTATGGCAATGACTCGTTCTAACGAGTACCTTATAAATTATCGGTTGGTGGCAAGTGAGATGGTGGTATTCGATAATCGACGTGTGCTGCATGGACGCGAAGCGTTCGAGCAAGCTGGCGGTAATCGACACTTACACGGTTGCTACGTTGATCGTGCTGATTGGGATAGTCGACTTTGGGTGTTAGCGCGGGTAAGCTAAACACAGCTTGATATTAAGATAAGAAATGATGCCTGTTCTTTGTGCAGCAGAAGATAATTCAAAAGGATTCGAAATATGAAATTGTTGCAATTGCGCTGCTTATTTTTCACCCCTTATATCGCACTAGTACTCTGCGCCATACCGATATAAGTCCATCCGGCGGTTACCGATCCTGATACGGGAAGAACTGTAGAAATAGTAGGGGTCGATGATCCTGACCTTAAATTTGAGCTTGAAAGTAAATTACTGCAATCCCTAAAAAACGATGATTCCGATAGCCGTACTGAGTTGTTGCAGGCTTACCCTATGGAAGTTGATCATGAACAAACGACTGACGAGAAAATTGTGTTTCGGATGTTGGCTCCAACCGGTTTTGTCCGTCCTCCTGAAATGCCACTTGAACGTGCTTTGCGTTCGATTCAGGAAAATGATATCGATTTGTTGAAAAAGGCAGTTGAGTCAATTTCTGATATCAGGCAACTGTCTAGAGACAAATCGTATCAAAGATTGATTACCGATGCCGTTGGTCACAACAATTTGCCGATCATAAAATACCTGCATGAGCACTGTGCCGATTGTAAGCTAAGCCGCTCGGGATGGTCCATCTTTAACGACTTTGATTTCACTACCACCCCTTATTCGCGAATGAATGCTGAAACGTTTCGTTATGTTTATGAGCAAGGCGGCGTGCAGTCATTTCTTGATCATAAACCCAGGAAATCTATTGTGCGGCTTATTGCAAGCTATTGGATTCCTACTGACACGGTGTATAGCGATTATTCAGTGACTGAAAACGACCTTCAGCAGGAGCTCTTTCGGCGAGGGCAGCGATTAGAAATGCTCGCCTACTTACTTGAGCAGGGCTTTGACATAAATGAAACGAGTGGTAGTTGGAACCAAACAGCGCTTCATGATGCTGTTCAAGGCAACGATAAAGCGGTAGTTGAATTTATATTAAACAACGGTGCTGACCCTAAACAAGGTTTCAATCCGTTACTTGATATAAGCAGTTATACCAACATCGAATTAGTAAAAGCGCTAATCGAATACGGTTACGACCCGACCGACACTCATCTTGCAGGTAGTCCTGCTCTAAAAGGCACGGGGGCAAACGTTTACACTGGAATTGCGAAAAAAAGCCGCCGATACAATGCTGAACTACTGCAGCTGTTGTCAGAATATGAAATTGATGTGAACTCAATAGATGCTGATGGTAAGACTGCACTCGACTACAGTGCCGATGAGTACGGAAAAGAGGACTCTAGATTTTCTGATTTCTTACTGAGCAAGGGTGCAATTAAAACTGATCGGTATTTCTATTCAATTTTGATGTCCGCTATCTTCAATTTCGACGATTTTGACATTGAACGTGTTAAGGAGGTTTTGAACGCAAAGCCGCATCTGGCCAGTGGTACACCATCAAAACTTTCAAATGAGCCAGAGCCGTTGGAGGCAGCATTGAGGATGGGTAACGATGCGTTATTCATTCTGCTAGTTGATTCTGGTGCAAAGATTGATAGAGAGGGAAATGGGGCAGATCTTCTAGTGAGCTCGATATCTCCTGAAACGCAAGGCGCAACTTCATTGCTCTTATCGAAGAATGTAAACGTTAACCGCAAAATTGAAGTTGATGGTAAAACGGTGCTGTATTCGAGAGCACTGTTTTTAGCCAGCGAAAATGGAATGGTCAGTTTTGTTAAAGAACTATTGAGCCGAGACGCATCTCTTGAAGGTGAAGATTTGTTTGATTATCCGCTTTATGGTGCGGCAGTAAAGGGTCAAGTCGAAGTTACGAAATTACTGCTTGAGGCAGGCGCTGATGCAAATATTCGCAATGAGAAGGACTCACTGTTATCACTAGTGTGTAAATATGAGCAAAATGAAGTAGCCGCACTTCTGGTTAGTTACGGTGCTAAAGAATAATACGGAAGCACCGTACAAAACAGCCACTACTTTGTCGCCAATTTCTCACGCGACATAATCAACGGCTTCATCACCTGCAACATCTGATGATGCACCTTAGGCGTACCGGCAAGCACTTCGCCGCCTTCTAGCCAATTGTCGCCGCCAGAAAAATCATTCAACAATCCGCCGGCTTCACGCACGATGAGTCCGCCTGCTGCTACATCCCAAGAGTTCAACCCAACCAACCAAACACCGTCGAGTCTGCCAGCTGCGACCATAGCAAGATCCAACGCAGCAGAACCTGCACGGCGTACACCACCAGATTTTTCTGTGTAGTGACGCAGTGTGCGTTGGTAGAAATCTAAGTCTTGACCTTGGCGATAAGGAAAGCCCGTACCGAGTAATGCTTTTTCTAATTGGTTTGTTTTGCTCACCCGCAGGCGTTTACTGTCGAGCCAGGCACCATCGCCACGACTGGCTGAAAATAATTCTTGGCTAACCGGGTTGTAGACAATGCCCTTGTCTATACGGTCTTTGTGTTTCAAGGCAATCGATACACTGAAGTACGGGTAGCCATGTAAAAAGTTGGTGGTGCCGTCTAATGGGTCGACTATCCATTGGTATTCTGCATCTGCAGAACCTATCAAGCCTGATTCTTCCGCCAGAATACTGTGATCTGGGTAGGCTTTTTTAAGCACATTGATGATTTCCGCCTCGGCGGCTCGATCAACATCGCTGACAAAGTCGTTACGACCTTTCTCATCAATCTGCAGAGTGTCCACTCTGTCCATATTTCGGGTAATGACATTGCCGGCAGCGCGGGCTGCGCGGATACCGATGTTCAGCATCGGGTGCATGAGCTATTCGTCGTCGATAAGAAGGGGGCTTATTGTAATCCGTATTCGAATTTGCCGCCCGATTCGATTGCAGTTGGTTAGAATTAGATGATGAACATGCGACTTGTATTTGTATTAGTGGGCACGACTCACTCCGGGAACATTGGTGCGACCGCTCGTGCCATGAAAAACATGGGTTTTGGCGAGCTGCGTCTGGTGGATTGCTGCCCTCATTTAACCAAAGACGCCCTCTCTAGGTCGTCAGGTGCCGATGGCGTTCTCAAGGAGGCTAAGTGTTATGACACGTTAGACCAAGCGGTTGCGGATTGTCAGAGTGTTATTGGAACGAGTGCTCGCGACCGACACGTTGCTTTGCCGGTCAAGGCTTGTCGAGATGTTGCAACCCAAATCGCAGAAGAGTCCCAGAATCTAACTCAGGATGCGTGCACGGCGATGGTGTTTGGACAAGAGCGCGCCGGACTGACTAACGAACAAATGGACCGTTGCACTACGCTACTGAGAATTCCAGTCAATCCGGATTTCAGCTCACTTAATCTTGGAGCTGCAGTTCTGGTTGTGGCCTACGAATGCGCGCAGGCCTTGCAATTGGTGAGTTTGAACCCAACCTCTGAAAGACAGTCAGAGGTAGAGCCGGCAGCAAGTGGGGAAGATATGCAGCATTTATATGATCATTTGCAGCGGGTCATGATTGCGACCGGATTTATGGATGAAGATAACCCTAAGCTTTTAATGCGCAGGCTGAGGCGATATTTCGAAAGAAATCGCCCAAGTGATCGTGAATTGGCTATTTTCCGCGGCATATTGTCCGCAACTGAAAAACCTATTCGCAGTAAAAAAGCACGCGGTCCAGACGACTGAGCACGAAAGTCGTATAATAACCTAGTAAACTTATCGGAATTAACTTCCGGCTTGAGAGAAAGCAATGTGGCAACTCATTAAAGAAGATGTCGCCTGTGTCTTTGACCGCGACCCCGCTGCACGTAACCTATTCGACGTACTCACCTGTTATTCGGGTGTGCATGCCATGTTATTCCATCGTTTAAATCACTGGATGTGGTCACACAGTGTGCGCTGGCCGGCTCGCTTTTTGGGCAATATCTCACGCTGGCTCACTGGCATAGAAATCCATCCAGGTGCAAAAATTGGCCGCCGATTTTTCGTTGATCATGGGACCGGTGTGGTCATTGGTGAGACCGCGGAAATTGGCGATGACGTGACTCTTTACCAAGGGGTCACGCTCGGTGGTCGCACGCTTGATGAAGGTAAGCGACACCCAACGTTGGGCAACAATGTTGTGGTTGGGGCCGGTGCTAAAATATTAGGACCTTTTCTAGTTGGTGACGATTCTCGTATCGGTTCAAATGCGGTTGTGCTTGAAGCTGTGCCGCCGGGAGCGACCGTGGTCGGTGTTCCAGCGTATATCGTGAAATGCCGTGATGAGAATGCAAAATGCCTTGAAATGGTCAACAATGATCAGAAAAAAGTAGAGCCCAAACCTGTGTTCGAAGCCTATGGTGTTTCTTCTGACGAAGAAGACGGGGCAACGGAAATTACCCTCAGTGCTTTGCAGGAGGAATTAGCGCTTCTAAGAGCTGAAGTGGCCGAATTAAAAGAGCAGAATTCGCCAACAGCCGGTCGCACCGGGACCGAACATTCCTAAGAATGAACCTTCGTAGCTAATACTTGACTAATTTAGTAGGAAATGCGAAAATCAAGTCAAATTACCGGTTGTGAGTTCCGATGAAGCTGACCACAAAAGGACGCTACGCCGTCACTGCTATGCTCGATCTGGCACTACACGCTCAGACCGGACCTGTATCCCTTGCTGAAATTTCTACTCGGCAGGAGATATCCCTGTCTTATCTAGAGCAATTGTTCTCAAGATTGCGTAAACAGGGTTTGGTTGCCAGTACACGTGGACCAGGTGGTGGATATCGCGTTTCGAGAGGACTGGACGAAGTTGCAATATCTGAGATAATCATGGCTGTGAATGAGTCGGTAGATGCAACCCAATGCGCAGGCAAAGAAAACTGCCATAGCCATGGCCGTTGTCTTACCCACGATCTATGGGAAGGTCTCAGCGAACAGATAGAAGAATTTTTAAGTGGTGTGTCTTTACAAGATCTAATCGACAACCAAAGCGTAAAGACAGTATCTATGCGACAAGATCAAATGCACGATCAAAGGCTGGTGCAACATGACCGAGCCAATTTTGCAGAAAGTCCGTAGAAGACGATGTAGCGGTATCAAAGATAATTAATGCAAGCCGACCCTTATAGGTTAGTTTGTCCATAAGAATTGAACAGTTAACTAAGGTGAGCAAATAGTGAGTTCGTTGAATATTCCAATCTATCTAGATTACTCCGCAACCACGCCGTGTGATGAGCGTGTTGCTAAAAGCATGGCTGAGTGCCTCACTTTACAAGGTAACTTCGGAAATCCTGCTTCACGTTCGCACCCATTTGGTTGGAAAGCGGAAGAAGCCGTTGAGGAAGCTCGTCGTAACGTCGCAGAACTTCTTGGCGCTGTGCCAAAAGAAATTATCTGGACCTCTGGTGCAACAGAATCTGACAACTTAGCGATTAAAGGCGCTGCGTTGTTTAACCAGAAGAAAGGCAAGCACATCATTACAATGAAAACCGAGCACAAAGCAGTGCTCGACACTTGCCGTGAGCTTGAGCGTCAAGGTTATGAAGTGACCTACATGGATCCAATGGAAAACGGTTTACTGGATATCGAAGCGTTCAAAAAAGAAATACGTGAAGACACAACGGTTGTGTCCATCATGCATGTGAACAACGAAATTGGTGTTATTCAAGACATCGCAGCTATCGGTGCCATTACTCGTGAGAAGGGCATTATTTTTCATGTCGATGCGGCCCAAAGCCCAGGCAAGGTTGCTATCGATGTAGATGAAATGAATGTCGATCTAATGTCGTTGTGTGCGCACAAGGTATACGGACCAAAAGGTATTGGTGCGTTGTATGTTCGTCGTAAGCCACGTATTCGTTTAGAGGCACAAATCCACGGTGGTGGGCATGAGCGCGGTATGCGTTCTGGTACGTTGCCAACACATCAAATCGTTGGTATGGGTGAAGCTTTCCGTATTGCACGTGAAGAGATGACAACTGAAGCTGCACACATGCGTAAATTGCGCGACAGACTTTGGGACGGCGTAAAAGACATGGAAGAGATCTACCTTAACGGTGATCTTGAGCAACGCATTCCAGGAAACTTGAACATCAGCTTCAACTTTGTTGAAGGTGAAAGCTTAATCATGTCGCTAAAAGATATTGCAGTATCAAGCGGCTCAGCTTGCACTAGCTCAAGTCTAGAACCATCTTACGTGTTACGGGCAATCGGTCGTAACGACGAGTTGGCTCACAGTTCAATTCGTTTCACTATGGGACGTTTTAGCACTGAAGAAGAAGTCGATTTCACCATTGGAAAGGTTCGAGAGGCGGTTGAAAAACTGCGAGCACTGTCACCTTTATGGGATATGTACAAGGACGGTGTCGATCTCGCATCGGTTGAATGGGCGCACCACTAGGCGTTTTACACAAACTAATAACAGCTTGGCGGTCACCTGTAATCAAGGCGGCCGCTAAATACTTTAAGGCAGTTCAGGGGAATTAAATGGCTTACAGCGACAAAGTACTAGATCACTACGAAAACCCACGTAACGTTGGTGTACTCGACAAAGACGATCCAAATGTTGGTACCGGCATGGTCGGTGCTCCAGCATGTGGTGACGTTATGCGTCTACAAATCCAAGTATCTGAAGAAGGCGTTGTAACTGATGCTAAATTCAAAACTTACGGTTGTGGTTCTGCAATCGCATCTTCATCATTGGTAACCGAGATGGTTAAAGGCAAGACACTGGACGAAGTGGCTGCTATCAAAAACCAAGAAATTGTTGAAGAACTAGCTTTACCGCCAGTTAAAATTCATTGCTCTGTGCTGGCTGAAGATGCAATTGCGGCAGCAATTGCTGATATCAAAGCTAAACGCGAAGAGCAAAGCAAGCAAAGCGCTTAATTGTAAGCCCAGTTGTTGGGCTGTTCAATTTAAGATTTGGTTGTTCGTTAAGAAAGGATATTGTTATGGCTATCACTATGACACAAAGAGCTGCTGACCATGTCAGGAGTTACATTGAGAAACGTGGCAAAGGCATTGGTTTGCGTTTAGCTGTGCGTACAACCGGTTGTTCGGGTATGGCTTATGTACTCGAATTTGCCGATGAGGTTGCTGCCAACGATGAAGTCTTTGAGCACCATGATATTAAAGTCATAGTTGATCAAAAAAGCTTTGTGTATCTCGATGGAACCGAACTCGATTTTGCGAAAGAGGGATTGAACGAAGGTTTTCAGTTTAATAATCCCAACGTAAAAGACGAGTGCGGTTGCGGAGAGAGTTTCAATATCTAATTTACTTTGCTGTATTTGATATGCAACAAATGACGGCCCGCGATCGGGCCGTCGTTCGTTGTTACTAACAATACTTGCGACAAACGTTTCAACCACAGGTTTAGTGATTAGGCTATGCAGGTCGATTTTTCCAACAACTATTTCGAGCTATTTGAACTCCCTATAGCGTTTGATATACCTGAAGAGCAATTATCGACACGGTTTCGTTCGTTGCAGCGCTTTCTGCACCCAGATAAATTCGCATCGGCCGCCGATGCTGAGCGCCGTTGGTCGATGCAAGCTGCAAGCTTTGTTAACGAGGCTTATCAAACACTGTCCAAGCCACTGAAGCGCGCATCATATATCTTGTCATTGAACGGAATATCGCTTGACGAAGAAACCGATACGCAAATGTCGCCCATGTTTTTGATGGAGCAAATGGAGCTGCGCGAAGCATTAGGGGATGCACCAGAGGCTGCCGATCCGCATGCAGCGTTAGATAAAATTCGTTCGCAATTACAAGCTGGGACGCGAAGTAGTGCAGAGGAATTTGCAGTTGCGGCAACCAAAGAGAATTGGCCCGATGCCAGAACGGTTGTTAGACAGTGGCAGTTTCTGGAAAAACTAACTTCCGAAGTTCGAACGCAAGAAGCACGTTTGGATGATGCTTAAGTTCGGCACTTAAAAGTAACAGCTGAAAAGCATTAGATTATAAAGATACAGGTTTAACACAATGGCATTGCTGCAAATATCCGAACCCGGCCAGTCTCAAGCACCGCATCAGCGGCGGCTTGCTGTTGGTATTGATCTGGGTACAACCAACTCACTGGTTGCATCGGTTATGAATGGGTCAGCGACTGTATTAAAAGATGAACAAGATCAGTGGTCGATTCCATCTGTGGTTTATTATGCTGCCGGTAAGGCCTCAGTGGTAGGCAAAAATGCACAAGAAAATGCAGCCACTGATCCATACAATACCGTTCGTTCAGCAAAACGATTGATGGGCAAAGACGCACAAGATGTTAGTGACTCTTGGTTGGCAGATCACTATCAGTTTGAGCTGGAAAGTGGTTCATTGCCGTCTTTCAAAACCACAGCTGGAAATAAAACGGCTATTGATGTTTCTGCCGATATTTTATCTAAGCTTCGATCAACTGCCGAACAAACGTTAGGTGGTGATTTGGTCGGCGCTGTGATAACAGTCCCTGCATACTTCGATGATGCGCAGCGGCAAGCAACCAAAGATGCTGCAGCGCTTTCTGGTATCCACGTATTGCGTTTGCTTAACGAGCCCACCGCTGCGGCTTTGGCCTATGGGCTAGATAGTGGTAACGATGGTGTTGTCGCGATATATGATCTTGGTGGTGGAACCTTTGATATATCCTTGTTAAAAATGCATCGAGGTGTGTTTGAAGTGTTAGCTACGGCGGGCAATACTTCGCTCGGTGGTGACGATTTCGATAATGCAGTAGCGGATTGGATTCAAACTGAAGCAAGCGTTACTGAATTATCAGATCAAGGCGCCAAGCGTCAACTGCTAGGATTAGCGCGATCGTTAAAAGAGACGTTGTCATCTCAGTCTAGTGCACCTTATAGCTTGGCTATCAACGACAATATCAAATTCGAAGGTGAACTGAGTATTGAGGTGTTCAACACGATCATCGAGCCGATGTTTAAGGACACTTTAGCGCCATGCCGTCAGGTACTTCGCGATGCAGAAATTTCCAAAGCAGATGTTCAAGCGGTAGTCATGGTGGGTGGTTCAACTCGAGTGCCTCTGGTGCGTGAAAAAGTCAGTGAGTTTTTTGACCAACCCGTACTAACCGATATCGATCCAGATCAAGTGGTCGCTGTTGGTGCAGCTATACAAGCTGATGTGTTGGCAGGCAACAAACCCGATAGCGATTTGCTGCTGCTTGATGTTATTCCGTTGTCATTAGGGTTGGAGACGATGGGTGGATTAGTTGAGAAAATCGTACCCAGAAACACCACCATCCCAATTGCTCGTGCACAAGAATTCACAACCTACAAAGACGGGCAAACCGCGATGGCACTTCACGTGGTGCAGGGTGAGCGAGAGCTTGTGGCCGATAGCCGATCATTGGCTCGTTTTGAACTGCGAGATATACCAGCAAGAACAGCTGGTGCTTGTAGAATTCAGGTACTCTTCCAGGTCGATGCTGATGGTTTGCTGACCGTGAGTGCGCTAGAGAAAGAATCTGGCGTATTGGCGAGCATTGATGTCAAGCCATCGTATGGCTTGAGCGATGGTGAAATAGAAAAAATGCTTCGCGCCTCCATGGAGAATGCGTCAGAAGATGTGCAAAAACGCGCACTCGCTGAACAGCAAATGGAAGGTGGTCGCGTAGTTGAAGCCATAAATAGCGCTTTGAATGCAGATGGTGACGAACATCTATCAATCGACGAGCGAGCGCAAGTGGATGCTCTAGTTGACTCGCTAAAACAATCTATTGAAGGTACCGATAGCGATGCGATTAAGCAGGCGGTTGAAAAACTCGAAGCTGGTAGTGCTCTGTTTGTTGAACGCCGAATGAACGCAAGTGTTAAGCAGTTGATGGCTGGGCAGGAACTCTCAGAGTTGGAGCGTACGCTGGTAACATCTGGAGCCGACAGTGATGCCGACGTGAGTAAGGCGCAAAACAGCACAGTATCTAACACCGAATCAGATTCTTAATTTAAATCCAAAGATCATAGAGATCAGTTAAATGCCAACGATCACAGTAAAACCACATCCAGAGCTTTGCCCAGAAGGCACTACTTTCACAGTTGATGCAGGCGTATCCGTTTGTGATGCACTCTTGCGTAACAATGTTGATATTGAGCATGCGTGCGAGAAATCATGTGCTTGCACTACGTGTCATGTGCATGTGCGGGTCGGGCTTGATTCATTGGAAGAGGCGGATGAGCTAGAAGAAGATTATCTTGATAAAGCGTGGGGGCTGGATACAGAGTCGCGGCTGAGTTGCCAGGCTATTGTTGAAAAGGACGATTTAGTTATCGAGATTCCTAAGTACACCATCAACATGGTATCGGAGACGCACTAATGAAATGGACCGACACACTCGATATCGCCATTGAGCTGGTTGACGCACACCCAGATGTCGATCCACAACTTGTACGATTTACCGATCTGCATGCGTGGGTGATGGCGTTGGAAGGTTTCGATGATGAACCTGAAAAGTCCTCAGAGAAAATTCTTGAATCAATTCAAATGAATTGGATTGACGAAAAGGACGACTAGGTATTAGTTCTCCGTAGTTATTAGTTTTGCATAGGTATAGGTAAAGCTTTTTCTAATGTTGAAAAATGTCCTAACCTTTCGTACGCAATAACGTCGACTGCAGGTGTTATTTATTTTTGTAGTGCATGTGCCATTTCGATAGGGGCGCAATTATCTGCAACACCGTGGTGTATGCTCACAGGGCAGGTACCTTTGTAATAATTGAACTATGTTCTCACTGTCGCGGCTGACAGTGAGTCCATCATTCTTATAAAACGCGTGTTATTGAATCCCGTATAGATCAAATTGTTGACCATCTAATGGCTCGAACAGGTCGGCAAGCGAAATACTGGAAACGTAAGCCTGACTACCATCATTCGTTATCACATCTAAAAGAGTACTCAGTTTTGATGCGCCTGCGTCGTCAATTGCGCTTGCGATCAACTCACTTCCGTCTGATGAAATAGCTAACAACTGACCAAGAAACAATTTAGTCATGTTCACATCGTCAGCGAAATATGATCTTTCGAATACCCGCGGCATCGTTAGTGAAACGGCGTTGCCTTTCGTTATGTCGCCTCGAATGACCCCGTAACCATCGAGAATAAGTGTGTTCGACTCGTAGTAACTCTGCGCGCCTAACACCTGCGATTGACGCCAGCTTGAGTCTGAAAGAGAGAACACTTCCGAACCTTGCGAGTTGGTTTCGGTGTAGGTAGCAATGCTCCAGGTTTTCGAGATAGGTTTTGATGCAGGACCAGAAAAGCTTGCCGAATTTTCTTCAGATGAGTTAGCAGTGGTGACAAGTACAGTATTGTCTGGTTTTTTTAACGCTACAAAGAAATACGCGCCAGTTTTGGGTGCGAGCCAGGAATTTGAATCGCCTGGTATGGTTTCAATCCATTCACCTTGGCTACCGTGAACATTAATAGATATTGCGTCAACATGAGGCCATATCGCAGTGTCTTCAATACTGCTAATAGTAAAAGTGGCATCGGCAAAACCGACTTTGCCAAAGAGGGTAATTCCAATAAAGCACAAGATGTTGAGGAGTGTAGTTCTTGTTGATTTTCGTGATTTGGTCATTTTTTTAATTTTCTACTAACTTTGAATTTTCTAATTTTTACAAAAAAAAGTGATGGTCCTTATCAAGTAGATATTCACTTACGATTGTGACGATGTTCCAAGAGCTCCAGTCAACCCTGTCAACACGCAGATGCGTGGCTGGGGTGAATATAACAATTAGAAAAGACTGATAGAAGGGTAATTTTACCTCCGCAAAGTAAACCGCGGAAGGTGTGCAACAAAACCAGTATATTGCGCGTCCTTCATTTAGGACTCTGCACGTGTAGCTCCCTGCAGAAATCCGTACCTCCCTTACACGACGCTATATGTGTAGTTTGGTATTCCTGTCGTATCGATAGCATGTGATTTCAGGAGCATTCGTAAATAGATAGCGACCCAAGAAACATCAATCATTTCATCGCACGGTTTTGTGTTTGTCGTCTCATTGGTATTTAGCGTGGATGCACATTTCCTGCACTTTTCATTGCTACATTAGTAGGTACTTTACGAACTACTAATCTGATGTGCTCATGACACTAACTAAAGCTCCAATCAAAAAAATCCCGTTCTTACACTTATATTCTGTCAGTCTTCCGATTATTTTTTTCAGCTCACTGGTCGTATTATCATCGTGTAGTTCTAACGGGAGTAATACGGACCTGTCGGAATCTGATGCAGTTGATACGACTGATACAACCGATACGACCGATACAACTGATACAACCGATACGGTCGTGACTGATGCAGATTTCGATGCCATTGACTGGACAGAAGCATCCCACAGCAATGACGTAGATCCAAACTTTGACGAAGTATTCGATGATGCGCAAGTGAAGCGCCTCGACTTTGTTATTACGCCTGAGCGCTGGCAAGCCATGCTGGACGATATGACGGCCACGTATGGCGAGCTTGGTGGTAGTTCGGGTGCTGGAGGTGGCCCTCAGCAGGGTGGTGGCGGTCTATTAGAAACCGATGAAAATCCGATCTTTGTTCCAGCTGAAGTTTTCTATAATGCAAAGCAGTGGTACCGCGTAGGCATTCGATTCAAAGGTAATTCGTCCCTACAGTCTAGCTGGCAAGCAGGTAATTTAAAACTGTCATTTAAGATGGATTTTGATGAGTTTGAAGATGATTATCCCCAAATTGACAATCAACGTTTTTATGGCTTTAAGAAATTTAGCCTAAAGAACAATTTCGATGATGAGTCTTTAATGCGTGAAAAAGTGGCCAGTGATATTTTCAGAAAGGCTGGACTAGCTGTATCCCACACTGCGTTTTACACTTTGTATCTTGATCACGGCAATGGGCCGGAATATTTCGGATTGTATACTTTAGTTGAAGAAGTTGATGGGAGTGTTCTAGATACTCAGTTTTCCAGTGATGATGGCAATTTGTATAAACCGGAAGAAGGAAGTGCGAACTTTGTTGAGGGTACTTTCAATGCTGAGAATTTTGAAAAAAAGACCTATGAAGATGATGAAGACTGGTCAGACATCATTGCCTTGTTTACAACGTTGCATGATGAAAACCGCACAACAGCTCCGGCCACCTGGAGAGATAACCTTGAGGCCGTTTTTGATGTCGAGGTCTTTTTGAACTATCTAGCTGTTAATGGCATTATCCAAAACTGGGATACTTATGGCCGAATGCCGCATAATTTTTATCTTTATAATGACCCTGAAACAGAAAAGCTGACATGGATTCCTTGGGATAATAATGAGTCGCTGCAAACTGGAAAGCGACGTGGTGCTTTAGCCTTGGATTTTTCTAACCTGGAACTCGCGCAATGGCCGCTTATAGCAAATATTATTGCTGATGATGTCTATAAGGCTCGTTACGACATATTGTTGGCCGAAATCATTGCCAGTGCGTTTGAAACCAGTAGTGTGAATGCAGCCTATGATGGCTATGCTTCTTTGATTGGTGCTGATGCAGAAAATGAGCGTTTGGGATTTTCTTTTCTAGAGAACAGTGACGACTTTTCCAATGCGGTATCTGCTCTTAAGTTGCATGCAGCAAGCCGTGCAGAGGCAGTGAACACGTATTTAAGCAGCCAATAGCGTGTAGAAGGGCTGGAGCAGACACGCAAACTGTCTCTGGTATGAGTTAGCGTCTGTTGTTGATTAGTATTTCTATGCTGACGCGTTACTACATCATGAAGGGGTGAATTAATAGCTAAAAATGATCAATTATTTTTATCGCGCAGTTTTGTGCGTGTCGTCTTACTGTTAGATAGAGTAGAGATGCGGCATTGGCTAAGTGGGGTCGACGCAAGCGCTTGTGATTGTACGACTAAATTCATTTTCGCCTATAATTTGAGATCACCCCTGAGCTCGGATAGGCAATCTCAATGAACGACAATACACGGCCACTCAAACAAAGAACCATTGGACTACTAGGTGGTTGTTCAAATGTTGCTACCGGTGAATATTACAAATTTCTAAATTCAGCTGTTAACGAAAAACTGGGTGGTTGGGAGATTGCTGAAACGCTCATTGCTGGAATGAATTTTGGCAATATAGAAGCATTCGTGCGTGCTGAGGATTGGACTGGTTTATCTGCGTATATGGACGGCAAAGTAAGGATGCTCGTTCAAGGTGGAGCCGACTTAGTCATCTGTGTTTCCAACACGCTTCATCGGCACATAGAACCCATAATGAGCCAGTATGATGTGCCCTTTATACATATCGCAGACCCAACTGGGACAGCGATAAAGCGTAGTGGGTTAAAGCGCATTGCGTTGTTTGGTACTAGGCCAACCATGGAGATGGATTATCTGAAATCGCATTATCAGGACAACTATGGTCTCGAAATTGTCGTTCCTAATGAATCGGAACGAGTGGATATCGATCGAATCATCTTTGAGGAGCTGGTTAAGTTTAAAGTCTCTGAAAGTTCGCGAACGCGTTATCTTGAAATTGCAGATCGTTTGGTTGCCGCTGAAGGTGCTGAGGGATTAATTTTGGGTTGTACAGAAATATTTCTTTTACTGCAGCAACAGCATCGACCTCAACTACCCATGTTTAATACGACTCAACTCCATTGCGATGCCGCTGCGTCTTTTGCGCTGGAGAAATAGGTGTTAAAGCGAAGTCTGATCAGCTACACGTATTGATAAGTCGGTAGCACTTGGCAGCTACAAATCGTCTTCGGAAATTAACTAACGCTAACCTTAACCTTCGTTAACCGACTATCCAATAAATCGCCACTGTGGCTAAGAATAGGATAAGCAACGGCTGCGAACAATGAATTTATCTGTCTTAACGACCGGATTGTTTCCAGATGAATGTTGCTGGTTTCAATGCTGGCAGGTGTTCCCGATTGCAATCGTTGATAGTGGTGTTGATTGCTTTGTTGTTCCAGGTGTCTTATGCGGTCTTTCTCTTCGATGAGTCGACGTGCGAAAGTGAGGTTGCCTGATACCAGCGTATTGAATGACAAGTGCATATTGGTAATAACCTGTTTGTGTAGCTCTACCAATTCCTCCCATCCTTGTGTTGAAAACGCCAAACATTCTGTGTTCTTGGTTTCAGCTAGCTGCAGCAAATTCTTAGCGATGACATCGCCGGCTGACTCCAGGTTGACGGCGAAGTTAATCAGTGCAAGCTTTCGGCTTACTTCTTTTTGTGACAAATGTTCTTCATCAATGTCAGCAACGTAAAGCTTGATGTGGGAATGCATCTTGTTAACTTGCTGCTCAAGATCAAGAATATCTTGAACGGCAGTTTCGTCGGTATTTTCGTATAACCGCATGATAGGTGTCAGCATGAGATTAACCACATCACCCATTCGCAAACATTCACGACTTGCGCTGGCCAGTGCTAATTGAGGCGTTTGACCGGAGCCTGTATCCAACGCTGATACGGGTTCGTAGAATTTATCAGAACCATCTTTTATCAGTAGGTCGTCCGGTAGGAGCAACCGAGTTAGCCGTTCCATTAAACCGGTTAGCGGTAAACAGACAACGAGCAATACAGCGTTAAACGCAACATGTGCATGGAGTACCCAGCTGGCTGCAGAGCTAGAGGTCATCTCGGGTAACGCAATAAGGCCCATGCTGAACATCACGATGCACGCCATCAACGTTCGAAAAATAAGGTTAGCAACTGGGATTCGACGACCGACGGTGCTTTGTTCTCGCGTTAGTGTATACGCGATAAGGCCGCTACCTATATTTGCACCAAGGACATACCCAATTGCAGCTCCAAACGGTACAACTTCCTGTGCAACGAGCGTGGCTACAAGTAAAACGGACGCCACGCTTGAGTGAAGAAGCCATGTAATAAGTGCACCAACGAGGAATGATGTGAGTAGATCTGTATTTAAGTAATGCATCACATCTGCTAGAAAAGCACTTTCTTTCAATGGTGTGGTGGCTGAACCGAGCTGTTGCAACGATATTAAAATCATTCCTATCCCCAGTACGATTCGTCCAATTTGTCTGACATAGCCAGTGCGCCCTTTAAAAAACAACAAAGCGCCAATGATGAGGAGTACGGGAATAAAGCTCTGCACATTAAACGAAAGAATTTGAGCGACGATCGCGGAACCTAGGTCGGCCCCAAGTAGCAGTGCAATACCTTGACCGACGCCAAGAATATTAGCTGCGGCGAAACCGGCAGCGAGTACGGCCACCGCCGTTGAGCTTTGCAATAGAAAAGCCACGAAAGTGCCCATAACCGCCGCCTTAATCCGACCACTGGCGGAGCGCTTTATGGCTGCTCTAAGCTCATCACCTTTTGCTCTTTCAAATCCGGTTCTGACCATGCGTACAGACCAAAGTAGCAAAGCCACCGCACCAGCGACGTTTATTAATAACAGTAGTATTTCCAACGGGCTCCTTTGTCTTATCCGGTTTTCGTTAATTTAGCGAGTTCTGAATTGCGAGTGTGATGAGTAGAAATTCTATTTGTATTTAAGTTGCTGATATCGTTAATTATTATTGATGCTCATGATGAATTTAATAAAAATTCTTTATTTCAAACGAAATAGGATATACCATCTAACGAACGTTTTCTATTTTCATACGAAACCATCGTGTCTCAGCATCCATGAATCTCACTGATCGACAGACACAAATCATTGAATTCCTAACAAGTCGGGGTGGAACCCTGTCGAGTAGCGAATTGACGGAGAGCTTTGATGTGTCGGTTCAAACCATCCGGAAAGATCTCAACGAGCTAAGCGATCTTGGTGTAGTTCGTCGTGTACACGGTGGCATAACGTTGCCGACACAAAGTCGAAATTTATCGTTCACCAATAGGCAGGTGATCAATCTTGATGAAAAAAAACATATCGCTAGGCTTATTGCTGCCCACATTCCGAATGGGTCGAGTTTGTTTTTGGGTATAGGGACGACTCCAGGTCAAATTGCAGAAAATTTGATTTATCACACCGGCTTAAAAGTAATCACTAACAATCTGAACGCGGCGTTATCGCTTTGTCGTAACGCGAATATTGAAACCTATGTTGTGGGTGGTCGGGTAAGGCAAACGGATGAAGATATAGTAGGTGAGGAAGCCACGTCCCAGTTTCGACATTTTAAAGTGAACTACGGTATATGCGGTGTTGCTGGTATATCAGAGACTGGGCATTTACTTAATTTTTCGAGCGAAGAGTCTTTTTTGTTCAAAGCTATTCTTGAGAACAGTGAAAAGAGAATATTAGTTGCCGACCATCATAAATTTATGCGAAGTGCACCGGTGATCAGTGGGCATCTTGGCGATTTTGATACGTTGTTTACAGACTCTATAGCCCCGCAATTGAAAATGCTTTGTGATGAGGCAGAGTTAAAAGTGGTCACCGATTTGGAAGAAGCTAGCTGATGTCGAGTTTTTTGAATGTGTCTGGACTGCATCGTTACTATGATGGCGTTGCAGCGGTGAACGACATCAGTTTTTCAGTGGAAAAAGGTGAGTTTGTCGCGTTGCTTGGACCAAGTGGATGTGGCAAATCAACAACGCTAAAAATGATTGCAGGTTTAGAGCAACCTGACAGTGGTGATATTGAAATAGAGGGACAGAGCGTGTTGAAAAAAACGCCTGGAAAGCGCAATCTTTCCATGGTTTTTCAATCTTATGCCTTGTTCCCGCACCTCAGTGTCAAAGAGAATATTCTATTTGGCTTAAAGGCGCGCAAAGTGCCGAAAGATGAGCAAAAAAAGCGCTTAGACAGTGCGATTGAAATGGTCGATCTTGGGCCGCATATCGATAAAAAACCGGGACAACTCTCTGGAGGTCAATCTCAACGTGTTGCGTTAGCTCGTAGCATCGTCTCTAAAGCGCCTCTGTGTCTAATGGACGAACCTTTATCAAACCTTGATACCAAGCTGCGCGCTGATATGCGCTCAGAGATTCGTTTGTTGCAAAAACAGCTGGAGTTGACTGTTATATATGTAACGCATGATCAAATTGAAGCCATGAGTATGGCGGATAGAATCATCCTGCTGAATGAGGGATGTATCGAGCAGGCTGCAGAGCCAGAAACGTTTTACAACAGCCCTCAAACAAAATTTGTTGCCTCGTTTATTGGACACCCGCCAATGAACTTGATTGACCATGATGATATTCAAGTGGGTGTTAGGCCAGAGCATGTTGCTCTAGTGGATGACAATGGGCTAGATGTCGTTGTCAGTGAATGTGATTATCAAGGCTCTGAGACCATCGTCACAACAATGTACCAAGGCTCAATCGTACGAGCATGCCTACAAGGTAAAAGAAGTATAGCCAGTGGTAGCACAGTCAAGGTTCGATGGGAGCCGACTTCTGAGCATCACTTTAGTACCTCAACTGGTCATCGAGTGGAAAGTCAAAACTCGTTTATGCCATTTCAATAGCCGTATAACTCATTACTACCTGGAGAAAGACCGATGTGGATGAATAGTTTTAAACGAACCATTACTGCGGCAGCGCTGTGCGTCTTAACAGGGCCTGCCATTGCTAATACCGAGTTGACGATGTACTACCCGGTTGCCGTTGGTGGTGCTCTAACTAAAATTGTGGATGGTATTGTTGCCGATTTTGAAAGTGCTAATCCTGATATCGATGTCAACGCTATTTACGCTGGCAACTACAACGATGCTCGAGTTAAAGCGTTGGCGGCTTTGCAAAGTGGTGACCCTGCGCAACTGTCTGTCATGTTCTCAATCGATGTGCACGAACTGATGGATCTCGATGCGATTGTGCCTTTCGATGACGTGGTAACCACTCAAGAAGGTAAAGATTGGTTGGCAGGGTTTTATCCTGCACTTATGGCGAACGGCAAAGTAGACGGTAAAACCTACGGTGTTCCGTTTCAACGATCAACCATCGTTATGTACTACAACAAGGATATGTTTCGTGCAGCAGGGCTCGATCCTGAAAAGCCACCAACGAGCTGGGAAGAACTAGCTGAGATGGGTGCGGCGCTTACAACAAAAAACGCAGATGGCAACGTTGAGCAGTGGGGTGCGATGATCCCTTCGACGGGATATCCATATTGGATGTTCGGTGCGCTGACTAAGCAACAGGGTCAAGTGCTCATGAATCAAGAAGGTAATGAAGTCTACTTCAACCACCCTAAAGTTATTGATGCACTTAATTACTGGAAAGACTTAGGCAGTAAGCACGGCGTAATGCCAGAAGGCACCATTGAATGGGGTACTTTGCGCCAGAACTTTCTGGAGCAAAAGACGGCCATCATGTGGCATTCAACCGGTAATCTGACAACGGTTAAAAACAAAGCAGAGTTTGATTTTGGTGTGGCCATGCTTCCAGCAGGTAGCGAACTAGGTTCGCCAACAGGCGGTGGTAACTTCCATATTTTCAAAGCGGCAAGTGAAAATGAAAGAGCGGCGGCTTTAAAGCTGGTTCGATTTATGACTAGCCCTGAACAAGCGGCACGTTGGAGTATCGAAACAGGTTACATGGGTGTAAGCCCAGCAGCTTACGAAACACCTGAGTTGATGGAGTATGTAAAAACATTTCCACCTGCGGCGGTAGCGCGTGATCAGTTACAACACGCTACGGCTGAGCTTTCTACTCACCAAGCTGGACGCGTTAGGAAATTACTTGATGATGCCATTCAGTCAGTTTTATCTGGCCAGAGTAGTGCTGAGAATGCTTTGAATAAAGCGCAGACACAAGCAGATCGAATTCTGTCTCGTTATAAGTAAATAGTGGCAAAGCAGGGGTAGTGTATCGCTACTCCTGCAAGCTTCAAACGACAACACTTCCCAATGCAACTGAACCGACAAATACAAGCGTGGCTATTGTTGTTGCCTGCGCTTTGCTTACTGGTGGCTTTTACGCACTATCCAGTTATTAAAACGATAGCGCGCAGTTTCTTTGGTTTTGGAACGAAATGGGAAGACAACGCGAGTCTTGAGAATTATCGATTCTTGCTTGAAGATGAAGTGCTCTTGCAAGTGCTTTCAAATAGTTTTATTTATGCCGCTATTACTGTTCCTGTGTCCATTATTCTGGCCATAGCAATGGCATTGTGGGTAAATTCGAAAATGATTGGTAAAGGAATTCTACGTACCGCTTATTTCACACCAACTGTGTTGCCGATGACCTCGGTTGCGAATATTTGGCTGTTTTTTTACAGTCCAGAAATTGGTTTGCTTAACAAGTTACTCGCACTGGTCGGGCACAGTGGCTTTAATTGGCTCGGCGACCCTTCACTGAGTCTTTATAGTTTGATGGCGATGACGATCTGGAAGGAGGCGGGGTTCTTTATGATTTTCTACTTGGCAGCCTTGCAAACCATCGACAACAATCTATATCATGCGGCGTCCATTGAAAATGCCAGCAAATGGACTGTGTTTAGACGCATTACTTTTCCGTTGTTGATGCCAACGACACTGTTTGTGATGGTTAATGCGCTGCTCAATGCTTTTAAGCTGGTTGACCACTTGTTCATACTCACAAAAGGTGGCCCCAATAACGCGAGTAACTTATTGCTCTACTATATTTTTGAAAACGCGTTCAGTTTTTTCGACACGGCTTACGCATCTGCGTTGACCGTATTGCTGCTGGTTATATTAGTGGGGTTAGCGCTGTTGCAATTTGGCGTTATTGAGAAAAAGGTTCACTACCGATGAATCGACTAATGCATGTGTTGTCGGTATCGATGGCTTGGTTGATAGGTTTTATTTGGCTGTTCCCTTTAATTTATGCAATTTGGGCGGCAGTTCATCCATCAGAATACGCAACCCGATTTTCGTTGTTCGCACCGCTGACCATGGACAACTTTAAAGAGGCGTGGGACCAAGCACCTTTTCTAAGGTATATGCTGAACACGATTGTCATTACGTCTCTCATTCTCGTCGGGCAGTTGGTTTTGTGCACTTTGGCGGCCTACGCATTAGCCCGTATGGAATTTGTAGGGCGAGGGATTATCTTCGGTTTAGTGCTGATGCAATTGATGGTTGTTCCTGAAATACTCATTGTTGAAAACTACCAAACACTCGCTGGTCTTAATCTGATCGATACGTATTGGGGAGTCGCTCTCCCGTACTTTGCCAGCGCCTTTGGTATATTTTTATTACGCCAAACATTTAAGACTGTGCCTGAAGACCTTGAAAATGCGGCACGAATAGAAGGCTGCTCTTTGTTGTCTGTAATATGGAATGTCTATGTGCCTTTGGCCAAGCCTACCTATCTTGCATTTTCCCTAGTATCGATTAGTTACCACTGGAACAATTTTCTTTGGCCTCTGGTGGTAACCAACACTGAAAAGAGCCGACCACTAACAGTGGGTATGTCTATCTTCGGCGCGCCGGAATCGGGAGTTGATTGGTCGATAATTTCGGCTGGAACTCTGATTTCAGTGGGTCCCTTGTTGATATTGTTTATTTTGTTTCAACGACAATTTGTACAATCGTTTATGCAAGCTGGAATTAAGTAGTGAGGGTACTTACTTGGAACATACAAGCAACAAAAGGATGTGATGGTCGATTCGATTTGAATCGAATCGTTACGCTGATTAAGGCGTACGGTAATCTTGATGTCATCTGTTTGCAGGAAGTATCCAAACACATACTTGATTTAAATAATGATGATCAGCCATCGCTGCTAACAGCTCAATTTCTTGGGTATGAGGCTATCTGGGCACCTGGATTCAGCGTTCCAGAAGTTGGTGGAAAGCGATCAGAATTTGGCAATTTAACGTTGGTAAAAAAGCCGTTGCTAAAATGGAGTCGTGTACATAGTTTGCCTAGCCCCTGTGTCACTGAGTTGCAAATGCCGCGAACGATGGTTGAAGTGGCAGTTGGAGATGCACCGACTGCTGTGACTATTTTCAACGCGCACTTAGCGTTTCATTCGAGTGTTGAAAGGGTCGCGCAAATACAAGCCCTTACGCTTATGCGTGACACGATCATATCCAACGCGGTGTCAACAAAAGCAGTTGGTGCTTGGGGGCCTTACTCTTTTAAAAATGAAAGTCCTGCGCTTATATTGTGTGGTGATTTAAATGTAGACTCAGAATCCGCAGAATTTAAAGAGCATATTTCTGATAGAAATTGGATTGATTGTGGGGCTGAAAAAAAATCTATTGCCAATGGCAAAAATGCAGAGCGGCAGCCAACAGTCGGTTGTTTTGATCGAATTCAATGGCCGCAAGGACCGCACGTTACAGATTATTTTCTTGCCACGCAGAGCCTTGCAAAATACAGTATGACGGTAAGCGTGGATGTTGAGACTGATGCGTCTGACCATCAGCCAGTGTTGTTAGAGGTTGCGTTGTGACCAGCGAGATGAGTCCTCAAGCTGCTGTGAGCAATGGGAGTGATTTACCCGATTTTTTTTCCACTCAGCCAAAAGTGCTGTTTACTGATGTGGACGATACGCTAACGTGTGATGGAGTGCTGCCAGAAACTACCTATTCCGCTTTGCACCGGCTGTTCAAGGCTGGTGTAGTAGTTGTTCCAGTCACAGGTGCGAGTGCCGGTTGGTGCGATTGCCTGATTAAAACTTGGCCCATAAAACATATTATTGGCGAGAACGGTGCGCTAGCAATGCTTAAGGATGAGCAGGGGATAGTCACCACGCATCTTGCCACTGATCAGCAGACGATCGCTAGTGATATGGCTAAACTGAGAAAGATAGGCGTTAAGTTGTCTGAAAAATTTCCTGTAATTCAACACACACAAGATCAACCATTCCGCCTTACCGATGTTGCGTTTGATATAGGTCAATTCGTTACGGTTAATGAGTCAGTTGCAGAACAGGCAACTCAATGGTTGCGCCGTCAAGGTGTTCAAGCGCATCGAAGCTCAATTCATATTAATGCATGGTTGGGCGATCACTCTAAAGCCACAGGCGCATTACGTTGGTTGAGCAATAGAAATATGACGGAGAAGGATTGTGTGTTCATAGGTGATTCCCCTAACGACGAATCGATGTTCAAACATTTTTCCTCATCGGTTGGGGTCGCCAACGTTGGACGCTTTCTTTCATCGATGGAACATGTTCCAATCTACGTAACGAAGGGCAAAGGCGGTTATGGTTTTGTCGAATTGGCTAAGGTGCTGTTAAAAGAATAGCGATCAGATAGCTCAGCCTTAAAAGTCTGTTTCAAAAAAGGAATAAATTCATTGACTGAGCTAAAACATCTTGCCGAGAAACTATGGCAGTCGCGTCAGCGAGGAACGTTGTGTCCTTTTCCTGAGCAGCCCATGTCAGTGGATCAAGCTTATGCACTGCAGACTGCTTGCACAGTGGCATCAGGGGACACCATCAGTGGTTACAAGATAGGTGCAACCAGTGATGAAACGCTCGGCGTACTAGGCCTCACAGAACCTTTTTACGGACCAATATACACAAAGTACACGAGCTATACGCAACCCGACAAACCCCTCGATCTTCCATTAATTGCAGCGCACAACTCCAGAGTGGAGGCTGAATTTGTAGCGTGTCTAAAGAATCCAATACAGCGAAAAGAAAAGGATATCGTTCTAGAAGAGCTGTTAGAACACATTGAATGGGTTGCATCTGGTTTCGAATTCGTCGGCTCGCGCTATACACCGCCAACTGGTTCGCGTGGAACGTCAGTTATTGCCGATTTTGGAGCGCATCAACATTCGGTCATAGGGGCGCCTTATAGAGAATGGCGCTCGCTTGATTTACGGTCTCATGAAGTTTCGCTAACGATAAATGGCAATAACATCGCGTCTGGACATAGTGGTCTATCTATCTATGGTCACCCTTTATCGTTAGTGTGTTGGTTGTTAAATCAACCAGCGATGTCACAAGGGTTGGGTGCCGGACAAATAATTAGTTGTGGTACTTGTACCGGAGCCGTTGCGGTGAAACCGGGAGATGTGGTGGTCGCAAATTATGGTGAGTTAGGCACGCTGACTGTAAGTATATTATGACTATCTCAGGAACAGTTGATGGCGATCTGGCCACCACTGGTACGATAAACTCCGATCTAAGGATTACCGGCGGGTTCGCATTTTCTGGCGGCGCTAAATTTGCAGACTATACTGGTACTGTCGTAGGAGAAGAATTGGCTGGCGAATGGGAAGACTTTCGCGGTTGTTTGGGCCCTTGGCTTGCTGAGAAGCGCTAGTTCGGATAGTTAGTTCGTTTGCACGTTTTTTGGCAAAGATGTAATGAACAAGCGGGTGTAATAAGTTGTTGCCCCGTTGCCCGAGCTTGTCGTATACTTCGCGGGTTGTGTATTACAGCATATCGGGGTATGGCGCAGTCTGGTAGCGCATCTGGTTTGGGACCAGAGGGTCGTAGGTTCGAATCCTGCTACCCCGACCAAGTTCATTGTAGATTAAGTTTGCGAGTACAAAACACCGCAGGCGCGGCGGGTCCATTAAGCGCCCGTAGCTCATTTGGATAGAGCATCGGCCTTCTAAGCCGAGGGTAGCAGGTTCGAATCCTGCCGGGCGCGCCACGGATTCGGTTGTATAGAGCGGAAAATCAGTGGCGGGCGTAGCTCAGTTGGTAGAGCACGGGATTGTGATTCCCGTTGTCGCGGGTTCAATCCCCGTCGCTCGCCCCACTTAATCCTCCGTTTAGCTGTTTTTTTCGCAAAGTTCCCAGCTTGAACTGCATGTAACTGCTCATCTTGTGTCAGCGTTCCGCTATAATTCACGCAAGAGAGAAAGGTGTGAAGAGCGGAATTTGAAGCAATGTTGATCGAACAGATCAACACACTGGTAGTATTGGTGTTACAAACACCTCAGTAAGTAGTAAAGCAGGGCGGGAGTGGTGGAATTGGTAGACACGCCAGATTTAGGTTCTGGTGCCGCAAGGTGTGGAGGTTCAAGTCCTCTCTCCCGTACCACATTATGTTGACTATTTATAGGGCTACTCGATTGAATGACAGGTTGCAGTGCCTGTTTGCTTAGAAATCCGGTTTTGTGTGAGAGAAAGTCACACGTTCACATCATGTTTAAAGTGTCACTAAGTTAGTTTTGACACATCATCCCGACTCGGTAAATTATGGTTCGAACCGCCTAGGTTGGGCGCAACGAGACCGAGTCACTTAGATCGCAGTCTATTGAGGCAACCATGCAAGTATCTGTAGAAACCACCCAAGGACTTCAGCGCAAAATGACCATTGCGTTACCAGCTGAAGATATCGACACAGCAGTCACAGAGCGGCTGCAGTCACTGGGTAAGACAACGAAAATGAATGGCTTTCGTCCTGGAAAAGTCCCTTTCAACGTACTCAAGAAACGTTTCGAACCGCAAGTGCGTTCAGAAGTGTTGGGTTCTTTGATTAATAAATCTTTCTATGATGCTGTACAGCAGGAAAAGCTGCGACCAGCCGGTCAGCCAGAAATTGCCCCTGAAGACGAGAAAGATCAAGGTGCGGACGGTTTTAGTTACATCGCCACTTTTGAGGTTTATCCCGAGTTCGATCCTGTCTACAACGACAAAATTACTGTAAAAAAGCCTCTAGTTGAAATACAAGATTCCGATATTGATGAAATGATTGAATCGTTGGTTAAGCAGCGAGCAGATTTCAAGGTCGTTGAGCGGGCATCAGCGAATGATGACCAAATTATCATCGACTTTACTGGGCGTATCGACGGAGAAGAGTTCGACGGCGGAAAAGCCGAGAAAGCACCATTGGTTTTGGGCTCTGGCGCAATGATCGAAGGCTTCGAAACACAGCTAATAGGCCTCGTTGCAGGTGATACCAAGACTATCCAGGTCTCATTTCCAGAAGATTATCAAGCGGAACAGCTAGCTGGAAAGGCTGCAGAGTTCGATATTAACGTGATCGAGGTCAAGGAATCCTTTCTTCCTGAGTTGAATGAAGAGCTGGTTAAAAGTTTTGGTATCGAAGACGGTACGATTGACAGCTTAAAGGCCGATATAACTAAAAACATGGAGCGAGAGCTTAAACAAAGGGTTGATAATGAGATAAAGACCCAGATTATGGACGGGTTACTTGAGTTGAATCCAATCGATATTCCGGCGGCATTGGTCAAAGAAGAAATTGATCGCCAACGGGAACAAATGATGCAACAAATGCCAGGTCAGGCAGATGCGTCGTTTTTGTCCGATGAATTGTTTTCTGAGCAATCAGAACGACGAGTCAGACTCGGTTTAGTGGTTGGAGAAATTGTTCAAAAGGCCGAAATTAAAGCAGACGCTGCGGCGGTAAGAACCCAAGTTGAAAATATGGCTGGTTCCTATCAGGACCCTCAGCAGGTAATCGACTACTATTATAGTAATCCTGAGATGTTAAGGAACGTCGAGGGCTTAGTGCTAGAAGAAGCGGTTACAGCAACAGTACTAAGTGCTGCGACTGTAACTGATGAGAAGAAATCGTTTCAGGAAATGATGAATCCGCCAAATGCGGATCCTACAGCCGAATAAATACGTTTTATTAAAACAAGAGAAAACTGACCATGAGTTTTGGTTTCACATCATCTTCGCCAATGCCAGGCGGAACTGCTCCAGACGTAAACGCTAACGTTATGGTTCCCATGGTTATCGAACAAACACCCCGTGGTGAGCGTTCGTTCGATATCTACTCGCGCTTGCTCAAAGAGCGCGTGATCTTCATGGTAGGGCAGGTTGAAGACTACATGGCCAACGTTATCGTTGCCCAAATGTTGTTTCTGGAGTCAGAAAACCCAGATAAAGAAATCTCTCTTTATATCAACTCTCCTGGTGGCTCAGTCACAGCGGGTATGGCGATCTATGACACCATGCAATTTATCAAGCCACCGGTCAGTACTTTGTGTATTGGTCAGGCTGCGAGCATGGGTGCGTTTCTACTGACAGCCGGTGCACATGGGAAGCGGTTCTTGTTACCGAACTCCCGAGTCATGATTCACCAGCCTTCGGCTGGATTTCAGGGCCAAGCTACCGACATAGATATACATGCGAGAGAAATACTCTCTATGAAGGAACGAATGAACGTTCTTATGGCCCAACACACAGGCCAGACAAAAGAGAAGGTCGAGGCAGATACGGAGCGTGATAATTTCATGACAGCCGATGATGCGCTAGCCTATGGGCTGGTAGACAGGATTGTTCACTCGCGCACAGAAGAGCTGGATGTCGCCAGTGGTGCTACGGTACCGACATTGGGCGACAAATCGACTGATATAGACTCCTGATAAACAGGGGCAACGTGACGCATTTTTCACATTGGATGTGATCGCTTCATCAACAACGGTAGCGGTCACCTAATCCACTTGAATTGTGGCAAAAAACACGGCATGGTGTTTGTGAAGGCAAAGGTTTAGATAGCATGAGCGAAGACAACAAAAAAGAAGACGGCAAACTGCTTTACTGCTCTTTTTGCGGTAAAAGTCAGCATGAGGTCCGCAAGCTGATTGCAGGCCCGTCCGTATTCATCTGCGACGAGTGCGTCGATTTGTGTAATGACATCATTACCGAAGAGATGCAGGAGCAATTGGACACTGATGACAGTGCGCTGCCAAAACCGCACGAAATCAATGAATTGCTAGATTCTTACGTTATTGGTCAAAGTACAGCGAAGAAGATTCTTTCTGTTGCTGTGTATAACCACTACAAACGTCTTGAATATAAAGACAAGAAGGGTGATGTTGAACTTGCTAAAAGTAACATCCTGTTAATCGGTCCAACTGGATCGGGTAAAACTCTGCTTGCCGAAACATTAGCTCGTACATTAAATGTGCCGTTCACTATCGCTGATGCAACCACATTAACTGAAGCAGGTTATGTCGGTGAAGATGTTGAAAACATCATTCAGAAGTTGCTACAAAAATGCGACTACGATGTTGAAAAAGCACAAACGGGCATTGTCTATATTGATGAAATAGACAAGATTTCGCGAAAATCTGATAATCCTTCGATTACTCGTGACGTCTCTGGTGAAGGCGTTCAGCAAGCATTGTTGAAGCTCATCGAGGGCACCGTTGCCTCTGTTCCTCCACAAGGTGGCCGTAAGCATCCTCAGCAGGAATTTCTGCAGGTAGATACGTCCAATATCTTGTTTGTATGTGGTGGTGCATTTGCCGGACTTGAAAAAATCATTGCTGAACGCTCTGAAAAGGGTGGTATTGGTTTCGCTGCAGAAGTGAAATCGAAAGATGACAGCAAAAACATTGGCGAAATGCTGCTTGATGTTGAAGCGCAAGATTTGATTCAATTTGGTCTTATCCCAGAATTCGTTGGTCGTCTTCCCGTTGTTGCAACGCTTGAAGAGCTAGACGAAGAGTCACTGGTTCGGATATTGGTTGAGCCGAAGAACGCGATCACCAAGCAATATGAAAAGCTACTTTCAATGGAAGAAGTGGATATCGAATTCCGCAAAGATGCGCTGTTAGCTGTAGCGAAAAAATCGCTAGAAAGAAAAACAGGCGCTCGTGGACTGCGAACCATTTTGGAAAACGTATTACTCGAAACCATGTACGAATTACCTCGGCTTGAGAACGTCAAGAAGGTCATTCTCGATGGTGCAGTAGTGCGAGGTGAATGTAAGCCTTATTTGCTGCTAGAAGGACAAGAAAAAGTAATAGAAGAAGAAAAGTATAGGCGCGCAGCGTCAGACGACTAATCTTCAAGGGCATCTGTCGTCAGGCAGAACGTCTTTAAAAACGACAGCAGGCCCGACATTGTTCGGGCCTGTTTTCGTTTGAAAATTGCACATTTATCTATTTGAACTGTAATACCCACAACTATTTTAAGGTGTAAATCCTTCCTCAGCGTTTGATCCAATACCTCGATACAGTGCGTAACAAGCGAGACAAAGCCCTGATTGGCTTGGCTTAGCCTTGATTTTTGCCCTAGCGTGACTATGTTGTCGTGTATGCTAAATGTATAGGCATTGGGCTTAACGTTAAACGCACCACGGGAATTTTTGAGTGTCAGAATCAGATACCAACGAAGTAGACGAGCGTCAATCGATGCGCCTTCCAGTTTTACCGCTGCGTGATGTAGTGGTCTACCCCCACATGGTTATTCCATTGTTTGTGGGTCGCGAAAAATCAATTCAAGCGCTTGATGCTGCTATGGCTAAAGATAAGCGCATTGTCTTGGCTGCGCAAACTAGCGCATCCATAGACGAGCCTGGTCCCGACGACATACATGAAGTCGGTACCGTTGCAACAATTCTCCAACTATTAAAACTACCTAACAGCACGATTAAAGTGCTTGTCGAAGGACAGCAGCGCGTTAAATTAACGGCTTCTGAATTTGCAGACGGTGGTTATTTTACGTCGGAATGTACAACTGATGAAGTAGAAGCGCCTGAAAGCAAAGAGTTAGACATGCTGATGCGCGCAGTAACAAATATGTTTGATCAGTACGTAAAAATGAATAAGAAGGTGCCACCCGAAATTCTAAGTTCAATTTCCGGAGTTGATGATGCTGACCGTTTGGCCGATATGATTGCGGCGCAAATGTCATTAAAAGTGGATGAAAAGCAAAAAATACTTGAGCAGTTTGATCCCGCAGAAAGACTTAAGAATTTACTCAATTTGATGGAATCCGAATTGGATCTTCTGCAAGTTGAAAAGCGCGTGCGTGGTCGCGTTAAACAACAAATGGAAAAAAGTCAGCGCGAGTATTACTTGAATGAGCAAATGAAAGCCATTCAGAAAGAACTCGGTGAAATGGATGACGTGCCTAACGAGTTAGAGGGCCTTGCTGCAAAAATTGAAAAGAAAGGTCTGTCGAAAGAGGCTCACAAGAAAGCAACGGCGGAGCTAAATAAGCTCAAAATGATGTCTCCGATGTCTGCCGAAGCCACCGTAGTTCGAAACTATATAGATACATTAGTCGGTCTGCCTTGGAAGAAAAAATCCAAACTGTCCAAAACCATGAGTGACGCTGAGTTCATTCTAGAAAGTGATCACTATGGGTTAGAGAAGGTAAAAGAGCGGATTCTTGAATATCTTGCCGTACAACGTCGTGTTAAAAAAGCCAAAGGGCCAATATTGTGTCTTGTTGGACCACCAGGGGTTGGTAAGACATCTCTAGGTAAGTCTATTGCGCGAGCTACGGGTCGAAAATTCAGTCGGATGGCGCTTGGCGGTGTGCGAGATGAAGCTGAAATTCGTGGTCACCGACGTACCTATATAGGCTCTATGCCTGGCAAAATTGTTCAGAATCTTGCAAAAGTTGGTCGGCGTAATCCACTTATTCTGCTCGATGAAATAGACAAAATGTCGACCGACTTCCGTGGCGACCCATCGTCTGCGTTTCTGGAAGTGTTAGACCCTGAGCAGAACCACACCTTTACAGATCATTACCTAGAAGTTGAGTTCGATCTTTCAGATATTATGTTTGTAGCAACTGCCAATACTATGAACATACCTGAACCATTGCTTGATCGAATGGAAGTTATTCGTATTCCTGGCTACACGGAACTCGAAAAATTCAATATTGCGGATCGCTATCTTGTACCACGCAAAATGAAAGATAACGGCTTGACTGAGAGTGAGATTGAAATTAAAGATGATGCGCTCATGTCTATGATTCGTTCTTACACACGTGAAGCTGGTGTCCGGAGTCTTGAAAGAGAGATATCAAAAGTGTGTCGTAAGGTAGTGCGAGAAGTAATGGATGATGAAGCACCACCAAAAGTGATCGTCGATGAGAATAATGTCGCCGACTATCTGGGTGTTGAAAAATTCCGGTACGGCCGCGCGGAGGAAAAAAATCAAATTGGACAGGTTACTGGGCTTGCTTGGACTCAAGTGGGGGGCGAACTGCTCACTATTGAATCGGCAATTGTGCCGGGTAAAGGCAAACTGAGTTACACAGGCAAGCTTGGGGATGTCATGCAAGAGTCTATTCAAGCGGCCATGATGGTTGTTCGGAGTCGAGCTGAATCGCTAGGACTTAATGCTGATTTTCATGAGAAAAATGATCTTCATGTACACGTCCCTGAAGGTGCGACGCCTAAAGATGGTCCGAGTGCAGGTGTTGGTATGTGTACGGCACTAGTCTCATCTCTTACTCAGATACCAGTTCGAGCAGATGTAGCCATGACAGGTGAGATAACCTTGCGCGGTGAAGTGCTTCCGATTGGTGGTCTCAAGGAAAAACTGTTAGCTGCACAGAGAGGTGGTGTAAAAACTGTGATAATTCCTTTGGAAAATAAGAAAGATTTGACCGAAATTTCGGACGAGATAATGGAAGGTTTGGACATACACCCTGTCCAATGGATCGATGAAGTCCTTGATCTAGCTCTAGAATCTGCCCCCTTAAACAAGGCTGAAGGTCTTGGTGAAAAGGTTAAATCGACTAACAAAGATGGTGGCAAAAGTAGTGATTCTGGCATCCAGCACCACTAGAAAATCTAAAAAAAAAAACAAATTCAGCTTGATTAGTTCGTGTCGTCGGACTAGAACTAATGGCTGGTCATGTTGTTTTGTGCAGCTGAGATAAAATTTCACAGGCTGTAACCCGCTAAGACAGTGGGTTTTTGGAGCTTAATGGCGTATTATTACAAGAATAGACTGACGCGATATCCGCGTTGGCTTTTCACTTTTGACCAATTTTTAAAACGGGGATAGCGTTAAATGAACAAAGCTGAATTTGTTGACTCGGTAGCAGCGAAAGCTGATATGTCTAAGACGGAAGCTGCAGCTGCTGTCGATGCTGTACTCGATTCTGTTGCTGATGCATTGAAAGCAGGTGAGCAGGTAACACTTGTTGGGTTCGGCACTTTTCTTGTAAGAAGAAGAGAAGCAAGAACAGGTCGTAATCCTAGAACTGGTGAGCCTTTAGCAATAAAAGCTTCAAATGTTCCTAGCTTTAAAGCTGGCAAAGCTCTTAAAGAAAATGTAAACTAGTGTTCTGGTTTCGGGTGCTTAGCTCAGCTGGTAGAGCATCGCCCTTACAAGGCGAGGGTCGGGGGTTCGATCCCCTCAGCACCCACCAAAGTTAAAGTAGTTTGTAGTAATATGTTCGCAGTAAGTAGTAAGGACTAATTTGGAGCGGTAGTTCAGTTGGTTAGAATACCGGCCTGTCACGCCGGGGGTCGCGGGTTCGAGTCCCGTCCGCTCCGCCAATAGTTATAAGGTTTGTAGATTAAACAATCCTTACAAAAGACGGGTGCCTAGGCACCCTTTTTTTGTGGCACTTTTTTATTCAGATTAATTTATCCGAAAAATTTAAGCGAAAACTTTCACTTCATTTAGCGCAGGTCGACATTATGTTACTGGACATTCGAGAAACCATTCGTGGTTCCAAACCCCTCAAGTACACCTTAATTACCATTATCTGTATTCCATTTGCGCTTGTTGGTGTGGGTTCGTATCTTGGTGGCAGTGGTTATGAGGATGTAGCGGAAGTTGATGGTGTCGAAATAAATTCTCAACAAGTTGATGGTGCTTATAACCAGCTTAAAAGCCAATACAGCCGAATGTTTGGTGGTCCCATCCCTGAGAACGTTATGCCGGATGAAAGCATAAGGCAGCAGGCGCTGGATGGGCTAGTCACAGATATCGTGGTTAGAAACGTGGTTGAAGATCAGAAATTCGCGGTAGGCGATGAAACGTTAGGGCGTGCTATCCGAAACGACGCTCGCTTCCAAGTGGATGGCAAGTTTGATAAAGAGACTTATGAAAATCAGGTTCGCGGTAGCTTGTCTAACGTTACAACCTATGAGGAGACGCTGCGTGCAAATGCCGCTATTACCCAGTTCAGAGCAGGTATTTCAGCAACCAGTTTTCAACTGCCGAGTGAAATTAAGCGAATTGAAGAGCTGAGCGGACAAACTCGTACTATCGACTTTGTGCGTTACTCAATAGACAGTGCAATTGAAAACATCGAAGTATCTGACGAACAGATTAGTACATACTTTGACGAGCGTGCCGACGAATACAAATTCCCACAGCGTGCAAAAGTTGAATATATAGAACTGAAGAAATCAGATTTGGCTGCAGCGATTGACGTATCTGATGAGGAAGCGCAAGAATACTATGACGAGTTCCAAGCTAACTATGTCACGACACCTGAGGTTAGAGAAACGTCGCACATTTTGTTGGAAGTCGACTTAGACGACGCTGATGCAGTAGCAGCGAAGACTGAAGAGCTAAACGCAATTAAAGCGCGCATAGCTGCAGGTGAATCCTTTGGTGACTTAGCTAAAGAGTTCTCTGATGATATTGGTTCAGCGCAATCTGGCGGTAACCTTGGTCAATTGCAAACTGATCCTGCTTTAGAATTATCACCGCAATTTACAGCAGCGGCAAAAATGCTTAGTGCTGAAGGTGATCTCAGCAGCATCGTTAAAACCAGATTTGGTTTACATCTTATTACTCTTTCAAAATTTGCAGCAGCGGTAGTGACACCTTTTGAAGAGGTAAAGGACAATGTGGTTTCTCAACTGCAAAACAATGCTGCGGATAACGAATTTCTGGAGTTACAGACTTCCATGGAAGAGGCTGTTTCAAGTGACCCCGAGTCGCTTGCGGTTGCAGCTGATGTAACGAATGTAGACATCAAGCAATCTGAATGGGTTGATGTTGATACCCAGGGTGACCCACTTTTTTCAAATCCCCAAGTTATATCAACTGTATTCAGTGATGAGGTGTTGGTAAACCAAAATAATTCAGATGTCTTGCAAGTAAGTCCTGGTCATCTAGTGGCGCTCCGCGTGTTGGAGTATGAAGAGCCGCGACCTAAAACTTTAGATGACGTTAAAGAAGATATTACAGCTCAGCTCAAACGCGATGGCGCATCAACTAATCTAGAAACATCTGCAAAAGAAGCTGTTGCATCGATGCTAAAAGGCACGTCAGTCACCACTATAGCCAAAGATGACGCAGCAGCAACAGCCACCAAGGATGAAGTGCTCACGCGCAGCTCAACCATCATTGATTCTGCAGCGGTTGCAGAAATTTTTGCGCTAGCCAAGCCTGCTGAAGGCAAAACGCTGGTCAAGTCGGTTGCCTTGGCCAATGGTGATCGCGTCTCATACGCGCTAAAAGCGGTAACAGCACCAGAGCCGGCTGCTGATGCTATCGAAAACGCTGATACATCAGTACTGGTTAATCCTTCATTGGGTCAATCTGAATTAGCAGCGATGATTGCAAGCTTAAGGGACAAAGCGGACGTATCAATAAACGAGTGATAACTTACATCTAATGCACAATTGGTCAGGGATCCACACCAGTGAGGATGCCCGGAAAATTGCAAAAAAACGCCTGCCGTGGATGGTCTTTGACTATATCGACGGTGCAGCGGGTGCAGGGCTTGGTGATGAACTCAATCAACAAGCCTTTGCACAAATGCGACTGCAAACTCGTATTCTGTGCGATGTTGAAAATCGAAGTATTGCCTCTTCAATTTTAGGTTCAGATTGCGCGCTGCCATTTGGTATATCACCAATGGGCATGTGTAACTTGTCGTGCCCGGGTGCCGACATGATGTTAGCTCGACTGGCGGCGAAACATAGCATTCCAATCGGTGCATCGACCGCAGCCTCTTCTTCCCTTGAACAAATTGCACATGCTGCAGGAGGCAATGCGTGGTTTCAATTGTATTTTGGTGGCGATGAGTCGGTCACTGATAGTTTATTAGATCGTGCTGAAACGGCTGGCTATGAAGTACTCATGTTCACCGTAGACGTTCCAGAAGTAGGGCGGCGACCACGTGAGTTGCGTCATGGATTCAAGATGCCATTCAAGATAGGTCCAAAGCAGTTTGTTGATTTTGCGATGCATCCACAATGGTCGATCAGTAGTTTACTAGCAGGTGCGCCTTCATTGGCCAATTTCCAAGGTGACGATAGCTCGTTCGATCGCACCCGATCAAGAGCAGGTGTTAGCTGGGCATTTCTTGATCGGATTAGGGCACGTTGGAAAGGTAAGCTTGTTGTAAAAGGTGTATTGCACGACGAAGACGCATCGATGTTAGTTGCTCATGGAGTTGATGCAATACAAGTGTCTAGCCACGGTGGTAGGCAATTAGAAAGTGTGCCGCAGGCTATTAATGCTTTAGCTCGTATTCGCACGGCAGTTGGTGATGAATTTCCGCTCATTTATGACAGCGGAATTCGAACTGGTGAAGATGTTTGTAAGGCCTATGCGATGGGTGCAGACTTTGTCATGCTTGGTCGGCCGTTGTTGTTTGCAATGGCCGCCGGCGGTGAGAAGGGCTTGGCTCAGCTAATCGATGTGCTTTCTCAAGAAACTAGCATAGCGCTAGCGCAAATGGGGTTAACTGATATCAATCAGCTCGATAAACGGGTGCTGCTTTAACGCTGAATACGGCTTTACCCGCACAGTTGTCGTCAGCGGTTATGCTGACGACATAACTCCATTGTAAAAACCTCATCCTTGTAAAATGTCGATCTCTGTCTATACCGTAGGTACACACATCGGTACATACGCACAGGAGACAAAAATGAGCTTAGCTTCAGAATTTAAAGAATTTGCGATGAAAGGCAGCCTAATGGACATGGCTGCGGGCATCATCATCGGCGCCGCTATTGGTAAAGTCGTTGGAGCATTGGTAGAAAATATCATAATGCCGCTGATCGGCACCATTATGGGTGGGGTGGATTTCTCTACACTGGCTATAAAAATAGGTGAGGCAAGCTTCGGCTATGGTGCATTCATTCAAGCCCTCATAGACTTCATCATTATTGCATTTGTCATTTTTATGTTACTGCGTGGCATTAATAATATGAAGAAATCTGCAGTGGAAAAAATAGAGGAGCCAACAGAAGACGTTATTTTATTGAAGGAAATTCGCGATTTACTGAAAAATCGTTAAACCAGAGTCTAGTGATAGGGAGATCAATACACGTTGTTACTGTCGATACCGCGCTAATTTGCTAGGGAGATTAATACACGTTGTTACTGTCGATACCGCGCTAATTTGCTAATGTCGGTTACGTAAGTCTCCAAAAAGGACAAGCATCATCGCGTCTCCGCAGCGAAGTACCGAAGTCGATGTAATACGTTTAGCCGCCTTGATAGGAATATGTGTTGTTAATATTCCTATCATGGGGTTGCCAGGCAATGCTATTTTTACTCCACCAGAAATTTGGTTCGATCGTGTCGGTGTTTTTGTCGTTGCAGGTTTTTTCCAGCTTAAATTCTTTCTTTTGTTCTCGTTCATTTTTGGGTGGGGTGTGCATATTCAAATGCGTTCAGCTCTACTACACGGATATTCCTTCAAGCGGCGATACTTTCGACGAATGGCTGGGTTAGCTGTACTAGGGGTGGCACATGCTATTTTCGTATTTAGTGGAGACATATTATTACTCTATTCACTCTTGGGGGGCATCTTTTGGCTAGTGAAAGCTTGGCCTGTAAAGTCACTACTTAGCATTGGCAAGTGGATGCTGCCGTTGAGTGTCTCGTTCATACTGCTAATGATTGTATCGTTTGCATTGGCGGGGTTCGATGAGCTAGAGGGCGCGAGTGTGATTAGTCATGCGGCGGGTGGACATTTTATGGAGGCAACGCGGGCGCGATTGATAGAATGGCCTATCTCATTTTCGTTCGTTTTTTTTCTACAAGGCCCATTAGCCTTTAGCGCATTCGCTGTGGGTTTGGCTGCAGCGAAATCAGATTTCTTTTCTGAACAAAGCAATGGTCTTGAAAGAATTCGCAAGAAACTACCACTATTGTTAATACTTGGTCTGCCAATTAACGCGTTCTACGCAAGTTTCGCAGCTGGTCTTGTGTCTGAATCATATTATCTGCTGGAGTTGATAGGTTTCGTTTTTGTCCCAATTGGTGCCATAGCCTTAGCAACAATTTACCTATATTGCTTTGTACGTCTCTCTAGGGGCTGGAAAATTCCTAACTTGCTCACATTGGCTGGCCAAAATTCACTGTCCACATACGTTGCACAAGGTGTTATCGCTGGCTTCGTTTTTGGAGCTTATGGTTTGGGCTACTTCAATACTTTTGGGCAAGCTGCGCTATTGCCAATTGCCGTAATAGTTGCGGCTCTGTCGATACTGCTTGTTGGCTGCTATGCACGAATGTTCGGTCGTGGGCCTTTGGAGCCCATATTGCGTTGGATTAGCCGATAGCTATACAAATTTAATCAGTGGATGCACGATCAAGCTCTAGTTTAAGCTAACTCATTTATTTTCAAAGAGTTTAGTCGTTTGCTAGTATACCAATGCGCAAACACCGCCGCTAGTACGACCACGCAAATGATGGTGTAGAAGATCGACATCATTGGAAAATCAAACCACACTATAAGCGCATAGTTAATGCTCACTGGTATGACTAATTGGCGTGCAATGCCAAGAAACATCGGGAAGTAGGGTTGTTTCATGGATTGTAAAATTGCCGTACTCAGAAACAGCACAACGTATGCGTAGAACGCGAAGGCATCAATACGTAAATACGCAGCTCCGGTGCCGATTATGTCCTTGTCACTGGTAAAAAATTGCATCATCGCTGGCGAAAGAAAAATCATGATAGGGATGGAAATGGCTGCCATTGCTAATCCAATCAACAAGCCGCGGCGATAAGTTTCGTGCACACGCTCGCCAAGTCCAGCACCGTAGTTTTGACCTGCAATGGCCATAACGGCTGCATTTAAACCAAGGGCTGGTAGTAACAAAACTTGCTCAAGCCTTAGCCCCACAGCATAGCCTGCCACGTGCTCACTGCCAAACCGTCCAACCAGTGAGACCGTAATAAAGCCTCCCAGGATGATGGTGATCATGTTAAAGCTTGCAGGCAGTACTTGTTTTATAAGCTCAATCCAATTTTTTACATCGAACTTTGGAACGCTCCAATGACCCAAGCGTTTCGATAACACCCAGAAAAGATAGATCGCCGACGCTAACTTTATGATCACAGTGGCAAGGGCGAGACCCGTTACACCGAGATGCAGGCTGAAGGTAAGTATGGGGTTTAATATAAGGTTGGCAAAAAAACCGGCCGCCAGTACATTTCGATTTGACGCGGTATCACCCATCGCCATCAATGCGCCAGCCGTGGCGAAACTGAGCACAAAGCAGAACGAGCCAAGCAGTGTGATGGTCACGTACTCGAGTGATAGCGGCGCGATGTTTGGTTCTGCGCCAAGAAAAAGGACCAAAGGTTTGGCAAACATCATCCCTATGATGGTCACAACCAAGCTCAACGCCAACGACAATCCGAATACTTGATCTACTAAGTCTCGAACGCGTTCGGTATCGTCTTTACCGACTTCTGGTGCAATAACAGCAGACGCACCCGTTTGAATTCCGATGCCAATCGCCAAAATCAAAAAGAACACACTACCGGCAATTGATACGCCGGCTAATGCATCATCGGATAGTTTGCCGGCGAACCAGAAGTCAGACAAATTATAGAGCGTGTTGAAAATCATACCCATTGAGGCGGGTATGGCTAATCTAACCAAGTGTGACGTTATAGAACCAGAAGTTAACTTGATGCTTGAGCCGTTCATGACGGCACAGAGCTACTCAAGACTCAGTCAAATCTGGCATTGCAACCACGTTGTAACCGCCATCAACATAGATGATTTGTCCCGTGATTCCTGACGACATAGGGGATGCCAAAAATGCTGCTGTATCGCCAACCTGTTCGATAGTGGTGTTCTCTTTAAGCGGTGCAACATTGGCAACATGGCCCAACAGCTTTTTGAAATTACCGATACCCGCTGCAGCAAGGGTTTTAATAGGGCCTGCAGAAATTGCGTTGACTCGGATGCCGTTCTTGCCAAGTGAATTTGCCATGAATCGAGTGTTGGCTTCCAATGATGCTTTGGCCAAGCCCATCACATTGTAATTAGGCATGGCACGTACAGCGCCAAGATAAGACAAAGTAATAAGAGACGAACCGTCGTTGAGATACGGGCGAGCCGCTTTTGCAAGGCCGGCAAAACTGTATGAACTCACATCGTGTGCAATTCGAAATGCTTCACGGCTAATTGAATCCAGATAGTCACCATCGAGCGCTTCGCGTGGTGCAAAGGCTACTGCATGGACGAAGCCATCGAATGTTCCCCATTGTTCTTTCAACGATGCAAACAAAGCGTCGATCTGAGCATCTTCGCCTACATCGCAAGGCAAAGTAATGTTTGAGTCACATTCAGCTGCCATGCCGATTACGCGGTCTTTGAGTCGATCGTTTTGGTACGTGAATGCAAGCTGTGCGCCTTCTCGATGCATCGACTGGGCAATACCCCAAGCAATGGAGCGTTTGCTGGCAACACCTATAATTAATATTCGTTTTCCGTCTAACATGCCCATGCTTAGTTCTCCTGATTGCTGAGTATTATCCCGAGCAAATTTTCGTAGATAGTGGAAAGCGAGTCAATGTCTTTACAGCTGATTCGCTCGTCGGTCTGGTGAATGGTGGCGTTGAGTGGACCAAATTCAATAACCTGTGGACAGGTTTTCGCAATGAACCGACCGTCTGATGTACCGCCGCCAGTATCGAGTTGCGCATCTGCATTGACAACACTGGTAACAGCTGTACGCATGGCATCGGTTAGTGAACCCGTTGGTGTTAGAAAAGGATGTGCGCTGTCGTGCCAGTCAATAGTGCAATTGAGGTCGTGTTTTTTAATTAACGCATCTATCGTGTCTTGTATTTGAGTAATAGTTGTTGCCGGGCTATAGCGTAGATTGAAGTCGATGTTAAGTGTGCCTGGTATGACATTACCCGCCCCCGTGCCAGCATTGATGTTGGAGATTTGCAATGTGGTGGGTGGGAAATTTTCATCACCTTTGTCCCATTTGATAGCAACCAATTCATCAAGAAATTTGAAAGACTTATGAGCTGGGTTGTCAGCCAAGTGAGGGTAGGCGACATGTCCTTGTTTACCTTGCACAATCAGTTTGGCGCTTAACGAGCCGCGTCTGCCGTTCTTGATGGTATCGCCAAGGGTGTCCTTGCTGGTGGGTTCGCCAACCACGCAATAATCCATTGGCTCGTGTCTAGCGTCGAGTGCCTCGACAACTTTGCGCGTCCCGTTCACGGCTGGACCTTCTTCATCGCTGGTTAAGAGTAGGGCGACAGACCCATTTATTTTTTGTCCAGATTCAACGAAGCGCTCTATGGCGGTGACCATCGCAGCTACACTGCCTTTCATATCGGCAGCACCTCGGCCATATAAAAATCCGTCACGAATGTCTGCCGCAAATGGAGGGCTTGACCATTCTTTTTCATCACCGGTTGGTACAACGTCCGTATGGCCTGCAAATACGAACAGTGGCTGGTCTGTGCCCAGTCTTGCCCACAGATTATCCACGTCGCCATGGCGCATAGGCTCAATAGAGAATCCTTTAGCTGCTAGGCGTTGTGCAATAAGTTCTTGGCAACCGTGATCATCGGGCGTAACCGATGGCCTTTTGACAAGGTCGATTAACAGTTCAATGGTTTGGCTGTTTTGTTGGCTATTCAATGGATTTAGAGTCGCTCAATTAACATGCTGGCAAGCTTAGCGCGATCTGCATCACTATCCAGAGGTTTGTTGTTTTGGTCCGTGACGAAAAATACATCCTCGATGCGCTCGCCCAGTGTTCCGATTCGTGCAGCTTCAACAAGCACGCCGGCTCTTAAAAACACTCGACCAATGCTGGACAATATACCCGGACGGTCCGCTGAGACAATATGAACTTCAGTGCAATCCGCTCCATCAACAAACTCGACCGTGGTTGGAATGCTGAAATGGCGTAATTGTCGTGATGGTCGAATGGCGCCAAGCGTTGGTATGTGTTGTGGAGTACTAAGCTCGGTTTGCAGGTTGGTTTTGATTTGATCTATACGAATCTCTTCAGTGACTAATTCGCCATCGGATTGCAGCACGTAAAAAGTGTTCAGCGAGTATTGCCCAGCCGTTGAATTTATAGTGGCCGATTGAACATCAAGCTGTAGCTGATCAAGCACTGTGGTGATCGTTGCGAACAGAGCCGGTGTGTCTGGGGTATAAATTAAGACTTCAGTTGAGCCTCGCGATTCAGACTGACGTAGTGAGATAAGTGGTCCGGGGGTGTTCTCATTATTGAGGATGAAGTCAGTATGTCGGGCAATCTCTGTTGCCTGATATTGTCTGAAATAATCTTCACCAAGCCGTTCCCATAAATCTTCCATTTGCGGCTTTTCCAAACCGCTATCTTTAAGCAAGCTGAAGGTGTGCATCTGTCGTTGCCAAATCATGTCGACACTGTCTACGGGATTATCAAGTCCACGTTGAAGTAGCTGCGCGGTGGACTGGTATAGCTGTTGTAGCAAGCTTTCCTTGAATGAATTCCAAAGCTCTGGGTTTGTGGCTCTAATATCGGCAACCGTCAGTAAGTAAAGATGGTTAAGGTTGCTCAGAGTGCCTATTTGACTAGCAAATTCGATTTGAACTGCAGGGTCGGAAATGTCTTTTTTCTGCGCTGTCGTCGACATGAGTAAATGATGTCGTACCAACCACCGAATTAACTCTGTGTCTTCCGGCTTAAGATCGTGTTGTTTGCAGAACACCTCAGCATCTTCAGCGCCCAGAATACTGTGGTCACCGCCACGTCCTTTGGCTATGTCATGGAATAGCCCTGCAATGTATAGCAACTCTGGACTAGGCAGTTGCTGTGCGACAAAGCTGCAGAAAGGAAATTCGTGTGCGTATTCGGGTAGGGCAAAGCGTCGCAGATTGCGAATAACATACAACGTGTGTTCGTCGACCGTGTAGATGTGGAATAAATCATACTGCATACGACCGACAATGGCATCAAATGCGGGTATGTAGGCTGCCATCACACCATACCTGTTCATCATGCGAAATTTTCTTGTCAGTTTATTGGGGTCGCTTATGATCTTAAGAAATAAATCTCGCACGACTGGGTTGGCACGAAACTCATCGTTTATTAAATGCAAGTTTGCGCGGATAAGACGCACGGTGTTACTGCGAATTTTTTCAGCTGATTGAGTGTTGCCAAACAGCTTAAACACTTCCAATAAAGCGGGTGGGTATTCTTCGAAAACATCGTCACGAGTGACTTCAAGAAAGCCATTGCGAACTTGAAATCGGCTGTTAACTGGGGTTGGGTCAGTAGATGCAGTGACACCTGAAATGACACCGCCAATGCCTTGCAGGACAATGTCGTTTAAGCGTTGCAACTCCATTACGCTGCGATAGAACAGCTGCATAACTTGCTCAATGCTTTGATTGCCGTCGTCATCAGTAAAGCCAAATGCGTGTGCAATATCTCTTTGATGGTCAAATAACAGTCGATCCTCACGTTTGTTACTAAAGTGATGTAACAAATATCGAATTTTCCACAATAGTTCTAAGCTTTTATTGAGTCCGTCAAATTCAACTTGAGTTAGTAGATCATTGGTAACTAGATCGTTTAAATCGCGTGTGCCGAAATGCCGTTGAGAGACCCAGGAGATAATTTGTATATCGCGCAGACCACCGAGGCTTTCTTTAACGTTGGGTTCTAGCCGATACGCATTGGTGTGAAATTTCTTGTGCCGATTCTGTTGTTCTTCCATTTTAGCGTCGAAGAATTCGTCGGATGGCCACATTTTATCTGGTGCTGTCACTTTGTACATTTGTTCGAGCAAAGCGCCTGTACCACAGAGCAAACGAGACTCCATTAAATTGGTGATCGTCGTAACGTCGTTGCGGGCCTCGCGTTCACAATCGGCGACGGTGCGAACACTGTGTCCAATATCAAGCCCTAGATCCCAAAGGCTCGTCACCCAAGCGCTTAGGTTCATCGCTTGTTGGTCGGTAGCCGGAGAATCTAGAAGAATGGCAACGTCGATATCGGAATACGGATGAAGTTCTGCTCGACCATAACCACCTACAGCAATCAGCTCCATCCCAGAAAATTTTTCTCCCTGCGAATGCCATAGGTGCGCGAAGACCAAATCGGTTACGTCGGTTTGCCACAGCAATAATTGGGCTGCAGATGCGCCTTTTAAAAAAGCAGCATGAACCGCATCGCGACCGATTTGCAAAGCCGCTTTGCACGCAAGTGCATTGCTTGCATCGACTGGCAGTGCTGCCCGTACTGGTTCAAGATCAAAGTTGACGAGTGGATTGAGAGGAGAGTTGCTCATAGCGAGAATTACAGTGTTTGGTTCTCGCTCAGTGTGAGCAGTTCGAAGCCATCTTCGGTGACAAGAACAGTATGTTCCCATTGAGCGGATAGGCTGCGATCTTTAGTAACCACTGTCCAGCCATCAGCCAACACTCGGGTGTGGCGTTTGCCATGATTGATCATGGGCTCGATGGTAAAGGTCATGCCTGGCCGTAATTCGAGCCCTTTTCCGGCACGCCCGTAGTGCAAAATTTGTGGCTCTTCGTGAAAACTCGTACCAATTCCGTGGCCGCAATACTCTTGCACGACTGAGTAGCGCTCGCCCTCGGCATAACTTTGGATGGCAAATCCAATGTCACCGAGGGTGGCGCCCGGTTTTACCGCGTTGATGCCTCGAACCATTGATTCGTAAGCAGCCTCGCACAAGCGTTCCGCATGGGGTTGCGGTTTGCCTACGTAATACATGCGGCTGGTATCACCGAAATAGCCATCTTTAATGACCGTTACGTCGATATTAACGATATCGGCCTTTTTGAGTATCCGATCGCTTGGAATGCCATGACAAATTTGCTGGTTGATAGAGGTGCAAATTGATTTAGGGAAGCCTTTGTAGTTCAAGGTTGCCGGGGTGCCACCCTGAATATTGACGATATGTTCATGGCAAATCTTGTCGAGCTCGTCGGTAGTAACGCCCGGGACGACATATTCGGTGATCAAATCGAGCACTTCAGCAGCCATTCGGCCGGCAATGCGCATTTTTTCGATGTCTTCGGGGCTTTTTAGCTTGATGGACATATAACTTGCGAAATCACTCAGTTTGCAGTAGGCCTAGTTTACCGTGCTGGCCCTGTTTGTGTTATAAAGGTTGGCTGACTGGAGTAGATTTTTTGCTCCAGATATTTCACACGTAAATCATACAGGCCCAGCCGGGTGCCTGACGCAGCCTATGGTTGCTGAAGGTCTGCTAAGGTCGATTTACGGAGGCCAAACCCAATACAGGATAAATTTATGGCTACTGTCACTATGCGCCAGATGTTAGAAGCTGGCGTGCATTTCGGGCACCAAACCCGTTACTGGTCACCAAAGATGGCTCAATACATTTATGGTGAACGCAACAACATCCACATTTTCAACCTTGAAAGCAGTCTGCCAGCGCTTAACGACGCGGCTAACTTTCTGGGTAAGATTGCCAGCAAAAACGGCCGGGTTCTGTTTGTAGGAACTAAGCGTGCAGCTCGTGATGCGATCAAAGACGCAGCGATGGAGTGCAACATGCCATACGTCAACCGGCGTTGGTCGGGTGGCATGATGACTAACTTCAAAACCGTCAAAGTCTCTGTGAAGCGACTGCTTGAAATCGAAGCAATGCAAGCTGATGGTGGTTTTGATCGACTAAGCAAAAAAGAAGCACTAGGACTTACTCGCGAGTACGAGAAGCTAGAAAAGAACATGGGCGGTATCAAGCACATGGAACGTCTTCCAGATGCATTGTTTATCGTTGATGTTGGTCATGAGCGAATCGCTGTCGCTGAAGCGAACAAGCTTGGTATTCCAGTAGTCGCTGTTGTCGATAGCAACAACACACCCGACGGTGTCGACTATGTTATCCCTGGTAATGATGATGCGATTCGTGCTATCCAACTTTATTCTGGTGCAATTAGTGGTGCTGTTACTGACGGCAAACGCGCGTCTGGCAACATGGAAGAAGTTGTAGAGGCTGCTGAAGCCGCACCAGTTGCTGCCGCTGAAGCTGCGCCCGTTGCTGCCGCTGAAGCTGCACCCGTTGCTGCGGCAGCTGCTGTTGCACCTGCGACTGATGATGCTGCGAAGGCCGCAGCTGAAGCTGCTGTAAGTAGCGCTGCAACTGATGCCTCGTCTAAAGACGCTAGCTAATTAGATAATTTTCGGAGATTTAAAAATGCAAATTACTGCGCCGATGGTTAAAGAGCTGCGTGAGCGCACTGGCGCCGGCATGATGGAGTGTAAAAAGGCACTCACTGAAGCTGGTGGGGATATGGAGTCTGCGATTGAACAGATGCGTATCACAGGCCTGGCAAAAGCGGATAAAAAATCGGGTAACACTGCAGCTGAAGGTGTTGTACAAATTCAGTTGTCTGATGACGGCAAGCGGTTCGCCATTGTCGAGATTAACTCTCAAACTGATTTTGCTGCAAAATCTGAAGACTTCATTGGTTTTGTTAATGCGGTAACACAAGCGGTGCTAGATGATCAGCCTGCAAGTGTTGAGGACATCAAGATCGGCGGAAAAGCGGTTGACGATGTACGCAAGGAGTTGGTTGCTAAAATTGGTGAAAACATCCAGGTCAGACGTTTCAAAGTAGGAACCAGTTCCGGCGGTCACCTGTCTCAGTATTCACACGGCGGCCGTATTGGCGTTGTTACTGAGCTAGCCGGTGGTGATGAGGCGGTTGGTCGAGACATCGCTATGCATGTTGCGGCAAACAACCCGCATTGCATTGACGAGTCTGGTGTTCCGGCTGACATGCTTGAAAAGGAAAAATCTATTCTCATGGCGGAAGCTGCTGAGAGTGGTAAGCCCGCTGAAATCATTGAAAAAATGGTGCAAGGTCGAATACGCAAGTATTTGGCAGACATCACTCTAGTAGGTCAAGCTTTTGTAAAAGATCCAGACCAAACAGTAGAGAAAGTATTGAAAGCCGCTGGTGCCACTGTAACTTCCTTCCACAGACTGGAAGTAGGTGAAGGTATCGAGAAAAAGGTTGAAAACTTCGCAGACGAAGTCGCCGCTCAGGTTAAAGCGAGCACACCGAAAGACGAAGATTAAAACTAAGCTTTAATTTGTTTATAATGAAAGCCGGGCATAGCCCGGCTTTTTTGTATCAGCCAAAACATTAGGTGAATAGAAAATGATCGATTCGGTCCGTCCAGCTTATAAAAGAATATTGCTCAAGCTTAGTGGTGAAGCGCTAATGGGCGATATGGATTATGGAATTGACCCTGCTTACATCAAGCAAATGGCACTCGATGTTAAAGCCGTTAGCGACATCGGCGTGGAAGTGGCCATGGTTATCGGTGGTGGCAATATTTTTCGTGGAGCAGGCTTAGCGCAGGGTGGTATGGACCGCGTTACTGGCGATCATATGGGAATGCTGGCAACCGTCATTAACTGCTTGGCCATGCAAGACGCTATCGAGAACTCAGGTGCTTATTGCCGCGTGATGTCCGCCTTACCAATCAACAACGTGTGTGAAGACTACATCCGTCGCAGAGCAGTTCGACACCTTGAAAAAGGCCGTATTGTGCTTTTCGCTGCCGGAACGGGAAATCCATTTTTCACCACAGACTCAGCCGCCAGCTTACGAGCTATAGAAGTAGGGGCTGACGTCATGATCAAAGGGACCAAGGTCGACGGTATTTATGACAAAGACCCAATGAAGCATTCAGACGCGAAACGCTACGATCAAATTGATTTTGATGATGCGATACAACAAAAACTTGGTGTTATGGATACCACCGCGATTGTTCTTTGTAGAGATAACAATTTACCCGTGAAGGTGTTTAATATGAATGAGAGCGGAGACCTCATGAGGTTGGTTATGGGTGAAAATATTGGCACAACAGTAAGTTGAGAGCGAGACTATGATCAACGATATTCTAAAAGATGCAAAACAACGTATGGCCAAAAGCGTAGAAGCGCTTGAGGGTGAGCTTTCGCGTATGCGAACTGGGCGCGCGCACCCGAGTTTGCTTGAGCATGTGAAAGTGGACTACTACGGCGCAGAAACGCCGTTAAGTCAGGTCGCGAACATAAGCACCGACGATGCGCGAACTTTATCGGTCACCCCGTGGGAGCCACCGATGGTTGCAGCTATCGAAAAAGCCATTATCAATTCAGATCTCGGACTTAATCCGAACACTGCCGGTACGGTTATTCGAGTGCCTGTGCCGCCAATGACAGAAGAGCGCCGTAAAGACATGGTCAAAGTTGTTCGCGGTGAAGCTGAAGGCGGCCGCGTAGCGATTCGTAATGTGCGTCGTGATGCTAACGGCGATTTGAAAGACTTAGAAAAAGAAAAAGAAATTTCTAAGGATGATTTACGCAAAGGCGAGGAGTCTGTTCAAAAGCTTACAGATGCGTCAATTGCAGAAATCGATGAACTGTTAAAGAAAAAAGAAGGTGAATTAATGGAGGTTTAACCCTTCATTAATCTAAGCAATTTTTACATCGAATTATGACCACGGATTAGCTTTGCGACGATCGTTTGCGTGGCACCTGTAGTCCGTTTAAGAAGCTCTAAAAAAGAAGAATGAATTCTCCTAGCTCAAGCATTCCAAAGCACATTGCCATTATCATGGATGGCAATGGACGCTGGGCGAAGAAAAAGGGGTTGCTACGCGCAGCTGGTCATCAAGCCGGTTTTCGAACCACTCGTGACATTGTTGAAGCCTGCGCTCGTCGTGATATCAAAGCGCTGACTTTATTTGCGTTTTCCAGTGAGAACTGGGCAAGGCCCGAACAGGAAGTTGGGTTGTTAATGGATTTGTTTTTGCGTGGCTTAAAAAGTGAAGTCAGTAAATTGCACGACAACAACGTGTGTATCAATTTCATTGGTGAGCGTTCCGCTTTTTCAGCCAAGTTACAATCAGAAATGTCCAACGCTGAGACAAGAACGGAAAACAATACTGGGCTAAATTTAGCGGTTGCTGTCAACTATGGTGGACGATGGGATATCGTGAATGCGGCTAAGAAATTAGCGGTGAAAGTGCAGCAGGGCGAATTACAGCCAGAAGACATTAACACCGATACTTTTTCTGCAGAGGTGAGTTTGTCTAACGTCTCTGAGCCCGATTTATTTATTAGAACAGGTGGTGAGAAACGTATCAGTAATTACTTGCTCTGGCATTTAGCTTACACCGAACTCTACTTTACCGACGTACTGTATCCAGATTTTAGCGATGCAGAGTTAGAAAACGCAATGGCGTTCTATGCAGGTCGACAACGCCGTTTTGGAAAAACGGGTGATCAGGTGACTGGTAAACATGCTTAAAGAACGAGTGATAACGGCGGTTGTATTATTGGTTGCCTTCGCAGCGGAGCTTAGTTTTGCGTCGGTCAATGTATTTACCTTAGTGCTCGGGTTAATTGTTGGCGCCGCCGCATGGGAATGGAGTCGGTTGTGTGGAGTGACCCACGAACACGCACAGACGGGTTTCGCCATTGCAGTTGGTGCGTTAACGCTTATTAGTCTTTATTCGCCTCTGGTCGATTCCGCCGTACAAGCCGTTATGTTAATTGGCCTTTTGTTCTGGCTGTGCGTACCCATCCAGTTTTATCTCAAACCGATATTACCGAAGCTTCAAGCAGTCTCCATTGGTTGGTTACTGGTCGGTGGGTTGATATTGCCCATAGCAGCCTTGTCCATGCAGTTTTTACGCAGCTACGCACCAGAGGCGTCAAATGGTTTGTTGTTGTATGCACTTAGCGTTGTTTGGGTGATGGATATTGGCGCCTATTTTAGTGGCCGCAAATTTGGTAAGCGAAAACTTGCACCTTTAATCAGCCCTGGAAAATCGTGGGAAGGTGTTTACGGTGGTTTGGCCTGTTCCTTTGTACTATTTGTAGTTGTTCTGGTCGCCGGTTCATGGCCTGAAGGCACCGGATTTAAACTCTTTATTGCCACGCTCTTCGCAGCAGCAGCTTCGGTACTCGGTGATCTATTTGAAAGTCGTATGAAGCGCGCAGCTGATATGAAAGACAGCTCTCAACTTTTGCCTGGTCATGGCGGTGTCCTTGATCGTCTCGATGGCGTCATTGCAGCCCTACCGGTGTTTGCATTCTTCTGGGTATGGATGTGACGCAATTGCAGTCGGTTGCCATACTGGGTTCAACTGGCTCAATTGGAAAAAGCGCTCTCGACGTCATTGGCCGTCATCCTGATCGCTACCGTGTTCATATGCTGTCGGCGAATACCAGTGTTGATGCGCTTTTTCGTCAATGTGAAGCTGTAGAGCCAACTTTCGCAGTACTCCAAAATGCTGATTCTGCCACTCAATTATTAGAAAAATGTCGCAATAGCAATCTAAAAACAGAAGTGCTGCAAGGCGATGCTGCCATGTGCGAATGTGTGAGCGCTGACGACGTTGACGTTGTCGTTGCAGCGATTGTTGGGTCGGCGGGTCTCAACTCTACCCTTGCTGCTGCCAGCAATGGCAAGCGAGTGGTTTTGGCTAATAAAGAAGCTTTGGTCATGAGTGGAACCTTGTTAATGGAGCGAGCGGCCGCGTCTGGTGCGCTCATTATGCCGACCGACAGCGAGCACAATGCGATCTTTCAATGCATTTCTGATCATTCATTGACCAAAAATGAAGCAGGCATCGAAAAAATATTGCTCACCGGTTCAGGTGGTCCATTACGTAATTGTTCGGTTGAAGAGCTAAGTGTTGTAACGCCGCAACAAGCACTCAAGCATCCGAATTGGAGCATGGGTCCAAAGATTTCAATTGATTCTGCGACGCTGATGAACAAGGGATTGGAAGTCATTGAAGCGTGTACTTTGTTCTCTTTGGAGCTATCTGATATTGAAGTGCTTATTCACCCAGAGAGCGTCATACATTCGATGGTGCAATACCGCGACGGGTCAGTGTTGGCGCAGCTAGGACGCCCTGACATGCGCACCCCGATAGCGCATGCGCTGGCGTGGCCTGAGCGTATTGATGCGGGGGTTGAGCCGCTAAATTTTACCGAAATTGCGGGTCTGCATTTCGACGCACCCGATCTAAATCGATTCCCTTGTTTGCGATTGGCCTACGAAGCACAGGAAGCTGGAGGCACGGCTCCAACTGTGCTTAACGCTGCCAACGAGATTGCCGTTGAAGCTTTTCTCGACGGATCTGTATCATTTTTACAACTAGCTCAACTGGTTGAAGATACATTGTCATACGCAAAAATCTCCCCAGCAGTCGATTTGACCACTATCATTGAAGCGGATAGGGATGCACGTCTTTCGGCCAAAACCATACTCGATAAACTGCTCGTCTAAAGCTCCAAAAGAAACCATGTTTATATGTTCAGCAACGTAGTCTTTAGCGTCGCAGCCTTCATCGTCGCGCTGGGTCTGTTAATCGCCATTCACGAATTTGGCCACTATTGGGTTGCGCGCCGAGTTGGTGTCAAGGTGCTGCGCTTTTCCATTGGTATGGGTAAATCGCTGTGGACGCGTGTCAGTAAAGTCGACGGAACCGAATTCACCATCGCCGCTATTCCATTAGGTGGCTATGTAAAAATGCTCGATGAGCGAGTCGACGAGGTAGCTCCTGGTGAGCGGCATATGGCATTTAATCAAAAGCCATTGTGGGCTCGTGCAGCGGTTGTTATAGCTGGTCCGTTGGCTAATTTTATCCTTGCCATAGGAGCCTATTGGCTGGTGATGATGATTGGTATCAGTGGTATTGCGCCATTGCTTGGGCCAGTTGCACCTGATTCACCAGCTGAAGTGAGTGGATTTCAGCCCGAAGATCGCCTGATATCGGTCAATGGCACTGCAACACCTTCCTGGTCTGATGCACGCCTAGCGCTGCTTGATGTCGGTTTAAACCCGACTGAGCCTGCATTGATTGAGGTGGAGACGGTTTCAGGCTCTCTCACCACGCGTGAACTGAGTTTGGCCAACATCAGCATTCTCAAAGACGGTGGCGACCCGTTGTCTGGAATGGGCTTTAGCAACTGGTATCCAGAGATCGATCCTATTGTAGGAACGGTAGTGCCCGATGGCGCTGCAAGTAAAGCTGGCCTGTTGCCCGGTGACAGAATTATAAGTATTGATGCTCGGCCGGTGACGAGTTGGGTTGATTTTGTAAAAGCTGTGCAGCCAAGTGCCAATAAAGAATTAGCATTGATTGTTGATCGCAACGGCGAACAAATGGCTGTGACGGTTACGCCTGCAGCGGTGGATGTCAACGGCACGACAATTGGGCGTGTGGGGGTGACAGAGACGCAATCGGCAGCGCTATTTGATAAAGCGCGAATTACGGTTCAATATCCTTTTGGCACAGCGTTTGTCAAAGCCTTGCAGCGTACATGGGATATGACCACACTAACGCTTCGCATGTTGGGCAAATTGGTAACAGGACAGGCCTCACTTGACAACATTAGTGGGCCAATAAGCATTGCACAGTACGCAGGGCAGTCAGCATCAATTGGTATAGACCACTATATTAATTTCATTGCCATGATTAGTATCAGCTTGGCAGTGCTTAATTTACTGCCAATACCGATGCTCGATGGCGGTCATTTGGTTTATTTTGCAGTTGAGGCGGTTACTGGCAAGCCAGTGTCGGAGCGAGTGCAAATGTTCGGTCAGCAAATTGGATTAGTATTACTAGGTGGGATGATGTTCCTAGCTTTCTTTAATGATATTTGGCGGTTGTTTCAATGAGTTTTAAGCGCTTAATAACCAATGGCTTGTATCTAGTAGCGTTGCTACTTTGTACGCCCGTGCTTGCACAATCGTCTGCACAAAGCTTCGTTGTCGCAGACATTGTGGTCGAGGGTAACGAGCGAATCGACTTAGGCACGGTGCTCAATTATCTTCCGGTGCGCACACGCGACAATTTTGACCCGAGTAAAGATGGTGCACGCGCCTTACGTGCGCTCTACGATACCGGTCTTTTCAGCGATGTTGTTATCAAGCGTCGAGACGCTAACATCCTGTTGGTTGAAGTTGTTGAACGGCCATCCATTGGCAGCATCTCGATAGACGGAAATCAAAAAATTCCGAAAGACGAGCTGGAAGCATCCTTGCGGCAAGCTGATATTGCGCGTGGTCGTGTTTATAACCGTTCATTGCTCGAAACAGTAGAGCGTGAATTACGACGTGTCTATTTCAGTGCTGGCAACTATGGCAGTGAAATCGATATTGATGTCAAAGAGCTTGAGCGTAATCGAGTCGCGTTAGATATTGACATCAAAGAAGGTGCGATTGCCAAAATTCAGCACATTAATATCGTGGGCAACACGAGTTATTCAGAACGTGAATTAGTTAAGTTGTTGCAGTCACGCGAATACACACCTAATCCGTTTAGTGGTGCTGACGAATACTCGCAAGTGAAGCTTGCAGCCGATATAGAAACGTTACGTGCTTTTTATCTCGACAGAGGATTTACGCGTTTCGAAGTTGATTCAACGCAAGTATCAATTTCGCCTGATAAGCGTGAAATTTTTATCGTTATTAATATTAACGAAGGGGATCGTTACACCGTGCGCGAAGTCAAACTACGCGGCGAGTTGGATGTACCAGAGCAAGAAATGCTCGACTTAATCGATGTTGAAAAGGGTGGTGTTTTTGCTCGTAAAGATATTGTTCGAAGCAGTAATGCTATTACCGATAGGTTAGGGCAGGACGGTTATGCCTTTGCTGAAGTTGATGTACTGCCTGATATCAATGATGAATCTAAAGATGTTGGACTGACATTCGTTGTGAGCCCAGGTAAGCGCGTATACGTGCGACGAATTATTTTTACCGGGCAGTACAAAACACGCGATGAAGTGCTTCGGCGTGAAATGCGTCAGTTCGAGGGCAGTCGATTTTCACCGGCTTTGGTTAACCGCTCTAGGATTCGACTACAACGTTTGGCATTTATGCAAAGCGTGAGTATCCGCACACCGCGTGTTCCTGGTAGTGATGATCAAGTCGATTTAGAAGTGACTGTCACGGAAGGGCCATCGGGTTCGTTCAGCGCAGGCTTTGGTTATGGAACTGACGGTGCAACGGTAAACCTTGCGTTCTCACAAGAGAATTTGTTTGGCTCCGGTCAAAGTATGCAATTCGCATTTGACAATTCAGATACCACGCAACAGTTGTCGTTATCTATTCGCGACCCTTACTTTACCGATGATGGTATTAGCCGCACAATTCGTGCATTCATCTCCGAGACTGATACATCTAACTCTACCGCCAGAACCACATACCTAAGCAGTTCACGTGGCGCAAGCGTTAACTTTGGTGTTCCATTAAGTGAATTTTCAACCTTTCGTGTTGGTACTGGTTACGAAAGAACTGAAATAGGACGAACCGAAACAACACCAGACGACATCAATGCGTTCGTTGATGAGCATGGCGATACCTACGATCTTTGGAATTTTAACCTCGGTTTCTCTTTTGATACACGCAACAGAACCGTCTTTGCAACCAACGGGTTTATCAATCGCTTTAGCTTTGACGTCAGCGTCCCGGGTAGCGACATTACCTATTTTAAATCCACGTACAGCTTTGAATTCTTCTATCCGATAACTGAGCGCTACACATTCTCTACTACCGCACGTGTCGACGGTGGGGCAGGTTATGGTGATTTTGACGACATCCCATTCTTCAAACGCTATTTTGCGGGTGGCGTGCGTACTTTAAGAGGCTACGGTAGCGGAAGTTTGGGACCGAAAGATTCTGTTGGCAATGCATCCGGTGGCGACTTCCGAACGCTGGGCACAGTCGAGATTATCTTCCCACCACCGTTTGTTGAAAGCCCTGGCGCTACGCGTTTCAGTTTGTTTACTGACTTTGGTAACGTGTACCGTAAATTTGATGATTTTGATTCCGATGAGCTCCGAGGCTCCTACGGTGTCGCATTTGTATGGTTGTCTCCGGTGGGGCCATTGACTTTTAGCTATGCGCTCCCCTATAACAATAAGCCAACAGATAGAAAAGATCCTTTCCAATTCACGATAGGCTCCATTTTTTAGGTGTGGGAATAAATTGCCACGCAAAGGGTAAAAAAGTGAACACAGTATTGAAGACACTATTTCGGTTGCCAGCACTATTGTCGCTGGTGGTTGCGTTGCTCACTACACCAGTTGTATTAGCAGACGAAGACAATGCAGCGCTTTCGCGTATCGGTTTTGTCGACATTCCGTACCTGATCGACAAAGCGCCACAGGCACTCGAAGCTGAACAACGATTGGAAACCGAATTTGCACCAAGGCAGGCGGAACTGCAAGAGCAACGGGATCAATTGGCAGACCTTACCGCAAAACTTAACGACAACTCACTTGAACTGCCTGAAGTGGATCAAGTTCGTCTTAATCGTGAGACGCGTGGACTAGAAAGGCGAATTAAACGCTCTGAACAAGATTTTCGTGAAGAGCTTAATATTCAAAAAAATAACGAATTTAAACAAGTGCGTATACTTGTGCTGGAAGCCATTGCGAGTTTCGGAAAAACGCATAAATACGACCTTATTGTAAGCGATGGGGTTTTGTTCGCGGCCAAGCGCATCGATGTAACCGAACGCATCCTTGAAACATTGGTCAAGGAAAATTTACGTCTGCAGTCGTCAAACTGATTGTATCGTCTTTCATTTATTAAGCGTGGTGCACTGTTGTGAAATTGGGCGAACTTGCACAAGCGCTAAACCTTGAACTGCATGGTGATGCATCTCACCAAATAGACAAACTTTCGCCAGTCGCGAACGCTCGCCAATCTGATCTCACTTTTGTCGTTGGTGCGCGATTCACCAAAGAACTCAAAGTATGCCAAGCCGGGGCCGTTATTGTTCCAGAAGCCATGGCTGAATTTGCTAGCGGTAATTATCTCGTTTCATCAAACCCTTATGCCAGTTATGCAAAAGCATCTTGGTTACTAACACCTGAAGTTATTCCGCCGGCTGGTATTCACAAACTTGCGCAAATAGACCCCAGTGCGAACATCAGTCCTGGTGCCAGCATTGGCGCATATAGTGTTATTGGTGCAAACACAATGGTTGGCGCTGATGCGATCATTGGTGAGCACTGTGTGCTTGGCTCAAGTGTTAGAATTGGTGCACGTTCGCGGTTGTTTGCTCGCGTGAGCGTGTACCACGATTGTGAGTTTGGCGAAGATTGCCGGGTTCAGAGTGGTGCGGTCGTGGGTGCAGAAGGTTTCGGCTATGCGTTTGCTGATGGCTGGAAAGCCATACATCAAACTGGTCGAGTGATAATCGGCAACAAAGTGCATATTGGCGCAAATACCACCATTGATCGTGGCGCCATCGACGACACGGTTGTGAGTGATGGCGTTATCCTCGATAATCAAATACAGATAGCGCACAATGTGAGTATCGGCGAGAACACCGCCATAGCGGGGTGTGTGGGCATCGCCGGCAGTACTCACATCGGTGCTAACTGCCAGATAGGTGGCGCTAGTAATATAGTTGGGCATTTGCGTATTGCTGATGGCGTTGTATTGAATGCAACATCTTATGTATCGCAATCGATAGATAAGCCTGGTCGATACAGTTCTGGCATGCCGTTACAAGCCAGTTCAGAATGGAAGCGTACCTTCGTCATTCTGTCTAAGTTGAACGAGCTACTCAAACGAGTACGTCGTCTTGAGCGACGTGGCGAATAACAAATAAAAAAGGTAGATTGATATTGGAAGGCCAAGACGACATCAGAGAAATCCTTAAGTATCTGCCGCACCGCTATCCATTTCTTTTAGTTGATCGCGTACTGAGTTACGACAGCGAAGGTGCATTAGAGGCCATCAAAAACGTCTCGTTTAATGAACCGATTTTTACTGGTCATTTTCCGCAGTCCCCCATTTTTCCAGGCGTGCTCATCCTCGAAGCGATGGCTCAGTGTTGTGCGTTGCATGCGTTTAAAAGTCTGGGTGGATATCCATCAGAGGAAACACTTTATTTGCTTGTCGGCATCGACAAAGCGCGCTTCAAGCAACAAGTCATCCCTGGTGATCAATTGCATTTGTCGGTTAATTTAACCAAGTCGAAACGAGGTATTTCAAAGTTCAATGCTATTGCTACGGTTGATGGCAATACCGTTTGCACAAGCGAAGTCATCATTGCTAAAAACGAGATAGAACTTTGATACACGCCACGGCCATCGTTGATGATACGGCAACGGTTGCACCGGATTGTGAAATTGGGCCGTACAGCATTATTGGTGCAGAAGTAGAGCTAGGTGCGGGAACCGTTATAGGACCGCACGTCGTCATCAAAGGCCCAACAAAGATAGGCAAAAACAATCGCATTTTTCAATTTGCCTCTGTGGGAGAAGACCCGCAAGATTTAAAATATGCAGGTGAACGAACCGAATTGCATATTGGCGACAATAATATTATTCGTGAATACGCAACGATCAACCGTGGAACGGTTGGTGGTGGTGCGCTAACAAAGCTTGGCAGTCATAATTTACTGATGGCTTACATCCACATTGCCCATGATTGCCAGATAGGCGATCACACCGTGTTTGCCAATGGTGCATCGTTAGCTGGCCATGTTGTTGTCGGTGATCATGCCATTCTTGCAGGCTTTGCTTGTGTGCACCAATTCTGCACAGTAGGAGAGCATGCATTTGTTGGTTTGAATTCTGTTGCCAATCGAGATGTTCCGCCATTCATGATGGTGGTCGGTAACTATGCAGAAGCTCGCGGCATAAACAAAAACGGATTGCGCCGCCGAGAATTCAGTGAAGAGGCCATCGGTGCATTACACCGAGCTTATCTTGCTTTGGTTCGTCAGCGCGGTGATCGTTCTCAGGCCATGGCAACAATGGAACCACTTGCTGCCGAATTTCCAGATGTGCGTCGGTTTGTTGATTTTATTGCCAGTAGTGAGCGCGGTATTGTTCGTTAGGCTTAATTTAATTGCGTGACGCTTATTACGTCCGCGACCATCTTCAGTACATTTCGTTGGCTTGAGCTTTTGGAATAAACGACCCAAAGCTAATCTATGAGAAATAAATCGCCTTTACACCAATCTGAAATAAATCTACAGAAGGCATGATGATCAGCATCGAGCAAAAGGCAGCGATTGATTATATTCGCAATGAATCGCATGGTGCCACACCTGTTGTCTGTCCCGAGGTTACAGTTAACTTTCATCCTGATCGTATAACGTCTAGCGGTGCGGCACTCTTGGACGAGATAAGACTAAACAAAATCCTTAAGTCTCAATTTGAAACTGGAACCAGCAATGGCGGATTATCAGCATATGTTGGAGGAAACAGGTGGTTGTGGGAACAACACGCATTTGGTGGTGCATACGATGAATGCAGTGCGTCTCAGCGTCCCAAGTATGGAGCTTTGAATTACCAAAGGCTATTAACCGGGGCGTCTCCAAGGTTTGGATCTTCGTTCTTTCGCATAAAGCCAAGGGTGCTTGAAAGGACAACGTTTTGTTTTCCTGACAGTCATCTCAAGCCAGTTGATTTTTCAACTTACAACGGTGTGGGTAGATTGATCGATCTAGCCAAGGCTTCAAGTTTCGATTCATTGGATAGTTATGTGGAAGCGCACATACACGGCCCAGTGGTTCTGGATATAGATGTGGAATCACTGGTTCTAGATCCAAGCTATCGAGATACAGGCGTAGAGCAACAGGCCGATAAGTTACCGGTCGATATTGAGTGGCATTCTGGATTTAAATTAGACGTGAGGAAAGTAAAAGATAATCCTGATTATCGTGGCGAGAGTTGTGTGAACCTAGCTAATAAACTGGCAAGAGATGGATTGCTAACCCCTAGAATTCTCGGCGATGCGAACAATGCTTCGTTATGGGATTCAAATGAATTAAAGAAGCTCTGGCATTACGTTGCAAAATTTGGATATTGTGGGCAAACCTGAGGTAGGGCAGCACAGATACCTACAAATGAAAAATAGGAACTAATGCCCTCTTGGTAAAAGTCACATCGATAAAATTGAAATTAGAACTTTTATGAAAAACGAAAATACGCGGCCTTTATTGTGTCAAAGATTTAGGCATCAGTAAATCCAAAGCCCTGTTCTTTGCACTTCTCTTACTGCAATCGACACTTCGAACCAACAGAACCAACAGAACCAACAGAGCCAACAGAGCGATAGAGCGATAGAGCGATAGAGCGACAGAGCCTGGGCTATAACTTTTTTGCTGCGTCTTAATTAAACGTTGAATCAATCGCACTATTTATTAAATTGGATATTAGCTAAGTAATATCACGTAGTTTCGTCTGCGACATAAGCGCAGATCGCTACGCAATACTCCGAATTACATCTTCGCAAAAAGCCTGTTCTAATTCACTTACTCACTGATTCGTGGGTGTGAAAATATCAATTGAGCGGGAGCGAATTTAAAATGAAATACGTAGGTAGATTTCTTTGTGTAGCGCTATTGTTAGCGTCGCCGTTAGCAAATGCTGCTGACATTAACCTAAAGCTAGCCCATTCTTGGCCAAAAGATTTTCCAATATTTGGAACGTCGGTTGATAAGTATGCTGCGTTAGTTAGCGAGATGTCCGATGGAAAGATTGACATAAAAGTCGACTCGCGAAATAAGCATAAATCGGCATTCGGTATTTTCGATTTCGTTAAGTCGGGTCAATATGATATTGGTCAGTCTGCGTCTTATTATTACGGCGGAAAGGATCCTGATACGTTATTTTTTACAACGATGCCATTCGGAATGACCGCTATCGAGCAATATGCTTGGTTCCATGAAGGTGATGGTTTAGAGCTTGCCAACGAAGTGTATGCCAAGCACGGTATTCAAGTGATGACTGGTGGTAATACCACCATGCAAATGGGCGGATGGTTCTCGAAAGAAATTAACTCTGTGGACGACCTCGATGGTCTAAAAATGCGTATTCCTGGTTTTGGTGGGAAAGTCATGGCGGGAGTTGGCGCAGTACCCACTAATATCCCTGCGGGAGAACTTTACCAAGCACTTGAACGAGGAACTATTGATGCGCTTGAATGGGTTGGTCCGTCATTAGATCTACGTATGGGGTTTCATAAAATCGCACCGTATTACTACACCGGTTGGCACGAGCCAAGTACTGAGTTGATGTACTTTTTTAATCAAGAGAAAATGGAATCATTACCAGCTTGGGCTCAGTCTGTTCTGCTTAATGCTGCAAAATTGACCGGATTCAATATGACAATAGAGTCCCAGCATGAGAGTAGCGAAAACTGGCATGCGATGAGTTCTGAATATCCGAACATTGAAGTCAGAGACTTTCCAGCGGAAGTAATGGGTGCGTTGCGCGCATCTAACGCCGCTCTTCTGGAAGAAGAGGCTGCTCGTAGTGATATTGCGAAAAAGATTATTGAATCTCAATCAGACTATTTGAAGAAGACGCGAAAGTGGACAGCAATAGGTGACCAGTCATACTTGAACAACGTCGGTTCTGAATAAATAATAAGCCCCTATGCTACTTACCCGCAACGTTTGGGGTAAGTAGATTAAATCAACAGATTAGTTTCCAAAGTGCCTACATGTTGCGAAAAATAGAAAACCTTATAAATCTTATACTGGACTTGGCCGGTAAAATAGCGACGCTATTGCTTATAGTGCTTGTCGGTGTCATTTCATACAATGTTATTGGGCGCTATGCGTTTAACAGTTCATCTATCGGTCTGGAAGAGCTAGCTTGGCACTTGTATTCTTCTATATTTTTACTGGGTATTTCGTATGCGGTAAGAACAAGCTCGCATGTTCGAGTTGATCTAATTTATGATTTTTTGAAACCTCGAACACAAGCCTATATTGATATTATAGGTACTTGCGTTTTCATGCTCCCACTCGCAGCACTGGTGCTAGTATTCGGAACTGATTTCGCGTATCAATCATACTCGTTCGGTCCACACGCGGACTCAATCGGTGGTTTAGTCAATCAACTTCTCACAACAGGAATAGGGGAGCGGAGTCAGGACCCTGGTGGACTGAATAACCGATTCGTTATAAAAAGCGTTATACCGTTGGCCTTTTTATTACTAATGCTTAGTGCGGTTTCTGGGTTGATCAATCGTGTGCGATTTTTACGCACTCATCCAGTGGGTGCAATCGTTACGCCGTCTCAATCGGCAGTTGATGGAGACATAAAGTGATTGGTGTCAGTATCTTTTGCGTTGCCCTAGCAATGCTGTTGTTTGGTTATCCAGTGGCGTTTACCTTTGCCGGCATTGGTATTTTGTTTGTTGTCCTATTTGCTGATCCTTCGCAATTGTCTCAGATACCCTATCGCTTCTACTCCGTCATGGGAGACAACGGTGAAGGTATCGTGCTTATGGCTATTCCACTGTTTGTATTTATGGGTTTAATTTTGCAACGCACGGGCCTGGCTGAACAGCTGCTAGAAGCAATGGGACGACTGTTTGGGTCAGTAAGAGGCGGGTTGGCAGTGTCAACTGTTTTGGTAGGGTCATTGTTGGCTGCATCTACTGGTGTAGTCGGTGCAAGTGTAGTGGCGATGGGCCTCATATCACTACCCGTTATGCTTAACCATGGCTACAGTCGCCAACTTGCCGCTGGCACTATCTGCGCATCAGGAACGTTGGGCCAAATTATACCGCCGTCAATCGTGTTGATTGTTCTCGGTGATGTCCTAAACGTGCCAGTGGGCGATCTGTTTAGAGCCGCGCTAAAGCCAGGACTTGTTTTGATTGGTTGCTATATTCTTTATGTTGTTATTATTGCTTGGTTACGTCCAGCATCAGCACCACCGATTATTGAGATGGATACCAGCAAGAGTCGTTGGCAGATCATTTTCGAGGCTGCTCGTGCGATCATTCCACCAATTGCTCTTGTTTTGGTTGTTCTGGGGTCTATTTTCACGGGAGTGGCAACGCCGACTGAGTCCTCTGCCTTGGGATGCTTAGGTGCGACGATACTGGCCATTATTTACGGCAAGTTTTCGTTTCGACTTTTATGGGACAGCGCCAATGAGTCGGTCAAAATAACCGCCATGGTGTTTACCGTTCTGCTAGGTGCGTCAATATTCTCAATGGGTTTTTCCTACACGGGAGGGGAAGAAGAGATAGAACACCTGTTGTTGGGTATACCTGGTGAGAAATGGGGGTTTCTCATTTTTACAATGGCGCTGATCACATTGCTCGGATTTTTTCTCGATTACATCGAAATTTCGTATATTGTGTTGCCGTTGGTATACGCAGTTGTCGACGAGCTGGGTATTAATATGATTTGGTTTGCTATATTAGTTGCAATGAACCTGCAGACCTCCTTTTTAACCCCGCCATTTGGATTTGCCTTGTTTTATTTAAAAGGGGTAGCTCCAGTGGGTTTTCGCACCGTCGATATCTATAAAGGGGTTTTACCTTTTATCGCCATTCAACTTGCAGTTCTGGCGACACTGTTACTTGCACCTGAACTATTCGGTCTCTCATCGGAAGCTGTTAGTCTTTGGTAGCATGCGGCAATACGCATGAAATCTAAATACAGAATATTAATCCTGACCTTGCTACCCATGCTTTTTGGGATGTTAATGGTCGCTACTCTAGTTAACTATCAAGCTAGGCAGCTTTCGGCGCAACAATCGCTCGTTTTTCACGATGCGCTACTCGATGTTAGAAAGGCCGAATTGGTTAGTTATACAAAGCTTGCCAGATCTGCCATATCTGACGTATACGCTGGAGAAAATAGAACTGACGAATCGAAACGCGAAAGAGTCAAGCAAATACTCACCACGCTAGCCTATTCCGATGATGGATACTTCTATGCGTATGAGCTCGATGGAGACAATGTTGTTCATCCAAAGCAACCGTATCGTATCGGCAAGAATTGGTGGAATCTCTCCGATGCGGAAGGTCAGCTAATCATACAGAATTTGATTAAACAGGCGCAGCAAGGTGGCGGGTACACTGAGTACTTATGGGAACAACCTTCATTGGGACTTGTCGGTAAGAAGTTGGGTTACGCAGAAATGCTCGAAGAGTGGGGTTGGATGTTTGGCACTGGGATCTATATCGACGATATTGACAACAAGGTGGCTGAGATTAACAGCATATTCGATCGTCAAATCCGTTCGACATCTCTGGCTATCATGGGCATTGCGAGCTTAGCGGTAGTCATCGTCTTTGGCAGCGGGTTAATTTTACGGCTAAAAGAAAGAAACTTGGCATCGAGTCGGCTTCAATTGTTGACAAAACGAATCATGGATACGCAAGACGAGGAACGTCGGCGCGTATCCAGAGAGCTACATGATGGTATCAGCCAACAGCTGGTTGCTATAAAGTACTCTCTAGAAGAGGCATCGCACAAGGCTGGTCCCGAACAGAATGCCATACAATCACTTATCTCGATAAGCGAGCGTCATATTGATGAAACCTTGCATGAAGTTCGGCGAATTTCACATGATCTGCACCCGAGTATTTTAGATGACTTAGGCTTAATGGCTGCTGTGGACGCATTGGTGGAACAATTTCGGATGCGTACCGGTGTTGCCGTCAAGTTCATCAAGGTACCTTTTCGAAATTTACTGCCCACGGACGCCAAAACCGCTCTTTTTAGAGTTACGCAAGAAGCCCTTTCTAATATCGAGCGACACTCTGGAGCCAGCTCTGTCGGTATAAGCTTTGAGTTAAAAAACGGGTGGTTTGAATTGAACATTCAGGACAATGGCATTGGGTTTGAAAACGGCGATAAAAATAATACGGATATCGAGTTTGGCTTGGGATTGCGCAACATGGCGGAGCGAATGAGTTACTTTGGTGGCCGCTTTAACATTCGATCGTCGTCAAAGGGCACCACTCTAACAGCCTCGATACCCAGAAAGGTGATAGGAATACAGCATCAACAGTCGTCTGATTTACAATGAAAGTAATAAGAATTGTGATTGTTGATGACCATCCCTTAGTGTTGGACGGACTACGTGCCAGATTGAACCGTACCGAAGATATCGAGGTAGTGGGAGAGGCAAGTGACGGTGCTAAAGCACTAGATATAGTTCGCGAACTGAAGCCAGATGTTGTTCTGATGGATATCAATATGCCAAAGCTAAATGGCATCCAATCCACTCAAGCGATTCTTGATCTGTATCCGAACACAATATTGCTCATACTTAGCATGCACGATGACAGGGAGTATGTGAGCAGTGCGATTGAATCAGGTGCGCGTGGTTATGTATTAAAAAGCGCATCGGCCGATGAGATGTTCAACGCTATTAAGGCGGTGAGTAGCGGGGGTATATACTACAGTGCGGTAATTGCTGATCAGCTGTCTAGCAAATCTGTGAGTTCAGTGGATTCATTGACTGAACGTGAACAAGTCGTCTTGGATATGCTTGCTAGCGGTTTAAGTAACAAGCAAAGTGCAGCCTCTTTGGGCATCAGTTCGAGGACTGTGGAAACCCATAGACGGAATATAAAGAAAAAGCTTGGCTTAAATTCGACTCCAGCACTCATCAGATACGCGATCGATTCAGGGCTAGGAAAGCCGGTGGAATGATAGGTGCAGGTCAAGAGACCTATAGTTGGGTTCGCAGTGGTAGCCATTGTACTAATCGATAGAAAAATTTGTCTTTAAAATTGAATTTGGAGGGTGGCCGTGGCCAGCACAATTAAGTGGTTTCGCGAATTAGGCATGCAGGATGTGCCTACCGTAGGCGGTAAAAACGCCTCATTAGGTGAAATGATCCAAAACCTGACAGCAGCCGGAATTCACGTGCCCGATGGCTTTGCCACCACCGCAGCTGCTTTCCAAAATCACCTCGCAGCTAATCAACTAGATCAACGCATTATCGATGTATTGGATGGGCTTGATACCAACGATACTATCAAGCTTGCCTCTATTGGTAAGAAAATTCGTCAGTGGATTATGGAAACACCCTTACCAGATGCCTTGGTAACAGATGTCAGTGCAGCATGGGGAACACTGTGTGAAGGGTCCCCTGACGGCAGTATCGCAGTAGCGGTACGCTCCTCAGCGACTGCTGAAGACCTCCCAGAAGCCTCCTTTGCTGGACAACAAGAAACCTTCTTAAATGTGACATCGCTCGACGATGTATTCAAACGTATCAGTGAAGTATTTGCATCTCTTTATAACGATCGTGCGATCTCCTATCGTGTGCATCAAGGCTTTGCGCATGCCGACGTTGCATTGTCTGCAGGTATTCAACGCATGGTGCGCAGTGACATCGGTGCTAGTGGTGTAATGTTTTCTATCGATACCGAGTCAGGTTTTGATGATGCTGTGTTTGTAACGTCTTCTTGGGGCTTAGGCGAATGTGTTGTGCAGGGCTCAGTTAACCCAGATGAATTTTACGTTCATAAGCCAGGTTTAAAGAAAAACCGTCCTGCACTGTTGCGTAAAACACGCGGCAGTAAAAAAATCAAAATGGTATACGGCGACACCAGCGCTGTAGAAACCGTTGGTGTTGATGAAGCTGATCAGCTGCGTTTTTCACTAAGCAATGACGACGTTCACGAATTGGCGCGTATGGCTGTCACCATTGAAGATCACTACGGGCGTCCAATGGATATCGAATGGGGCAAAGATGGTAACGACGGTAAGCTATATATTCTGCAAGCTCGCCCAGAAACCGTGACGTCTCGAGCTAATCCTAATGCACTCAAGCGATACATGCTCGGCTCGCACAACGCAACGATATTAGTCACTGGTCGCAGTATTGGCCAACGTATTGGTGCAGGTAAAGTGCGGATCGTAGATGATATCAGTAAGATGCATACCGTTGAGGATGGTGATGTACTCGTTACTGATATGACGGACCCCGACTGGGAGCCGGTAATGAAGCGTGCCTCAGCGATCGTAACCAACCGCGGTGGGCGAACATGCCACGCAGCGATTATCGCCAGAGAGTTGGGCGTGCCTGCAGTGGTTGGTTGTAACACCGCTACAGATGTTTTGAACGATGGTCAGCAGGTTACTGTTTCATGTGCTGAAGGTGATACGGGCAATATATACGATTCGCAAATAGGCTTTGAAGTCACTGAAACTCAGCTTGATGAATTGCCTGATTTACCGTTCAAGCTCACCATGAATGTGGGTAACCCAGAACGTGCATTTGGGTTTAGCCGGTTGCCGCACAACGGCATAGGCTTAGCAAGACTTGAGTTTATAATCAGTAACACCATAGGCATACATCCAAAAGCTTTGCTTAACTACGATTCAATGCCTGTTGATGTGCGTGCAAATATAGATGAACGCATTGCAGGCTACGATAGCCCAGTGCAGTTTTATATCGACAAGATAGTTGAAGGTGTCTCAACGCTAGGTGCAGCGTTCAGTCCTCATCCCGTTATCGTTCGACTCTCCGATTTTAAATCGAACGAATACGCCAACATGATCGGCGGCAATTTGTTCGAGCCTAATGAAGAAAACCCGATGATCGGCTTCAGGGGGGCATCACGCTATATTTCATCCTCGTTTCAAGAGTGTTTCGAGCTTGAGTGCACAGCGCTAAAGAAGGTCCGCGATGAAATGGGCCTGGGCAATATCGAATTAATGGTACCGTTTGTGAGAACGCTCGAGGAGGCTGATCAAGTTATTGCTCTGTTGGCAGAGAACGGGCTTAGGCGGGGCGAAAACGGGCTACGCATCGTCATGATGTGCGAAGTTCCCGGTAATGCCATACTGGCTGACGAGTTTCTAGAGCGTTTTGACGGCTTCTCAATCGGGTCAAATGATCTTACCCAGCTTACCTTAGGATTAGACCGGGATTCGGGGTTAGTGGCCCATCTTTTCGATGAACGCGATCCGGCGGTCAAAAAATTACTACAGTTGGCTATTTCGAGTGCCGTCGCACAGGGTAAATACGTTGGAATTTGCGGACAAGGTCCTTCCGATCACCCGGACCTTGCTTTATGGCTAATGGAGCAAGGTATATCGAGCCTTTCGCTTAATCCTGATACGATTGTTGAAACGTGGATGTTTCTTGCTCAACAAGGTAAGTAATAAACATTGCTATAAATTCGCGAATCATGAAATCAGATATAAGAAAAGCTATTGTCGTCTCTGATAGGACTGGACTAACGGGGCAGGCCTTGGCCCAAAGCTTAGTGAGTCAATTTCCCTCCATTGAATTTGATTCGGAAACGTTGGCGTTTATCGATACTGTTGACAAAGCAAATACGGTGATCGAGCGTTGTCAGCTGATTGTAGAGCAGGGTGGTCGTGTGCCATTGTTGTTTATCACTATCGTTGACGAAGATATCCGTACGATTTTCACTGACTCTAACTTTCCACTATTCGATCTATTCGATACCTTCATTGGCCCGATGGAGAAGGCGCTGGGGATGGAATCATCCCATAAGGTAGGGCGCTCACACGGGGTTACTGATACAAAAGCGTATACCTCCAGAATGGCTGCAGTACACTTTTCATTGCAGACCGATGACGGTATGGATACAGATCATTATGGCAATTCGGATCTTATTATTGTGGGAGTTTCGCGTTGCGGAAAAACACCTACGTCGTTGTATTTGTCGTTACAACTGGGCTTGTATGTATCGAACTATCCATTAACTGAAGAAGACTTACAATCGAAGCAGTTGCCAACGGTATTACTAGATAACCGTCATAAGCTCTTTGGATTAACCATTGATCCATTTCGATTACTGCAAATTCGGCAGGAGCGCTATTCAGGTTCATCTTATAGCTCCTCGGAAACTTGTGAACGCGAGGTTGCGCAAGCTGAAAGTATGTTTCGCAGTAGCCAGATACCTTATTTGAATACCACTAAGATGTCGATTGAAGAAATCGGTGCCATGATTTTGCATCGAACCAGCTTGCGTAGTCGTGTTTTACAGGTATAGATAGAACCCAGTCTGCTATCACCAGTACGAGGCGATTTTAAACACAGATTGCTGCGGTGTGGTTGGACTATGGTCTTACGGTAACTCCCTGCAGGGTTAAACAGAATCTTGGGTTCGGGTAGGCAACGATTGTTACCAGGTGCCAACTGAATTGTTCAGAGTAATTGCTTTGTACCTATTTCCTTCTGATGTCTTTGAGATTATCTTCGTGATTACGTTCAAAGAGAAGCCGTTGAGGGTCAAGCAGAACATGTGTTGGCTCTATCGATAAATCAAAGGAGACATTGGTTTCTTCTTTATAAACGCGAATTCGTTTTTTTACAAACCAACCTCCACCTAAAGCATCAGTTGGGTCTTCAGTATAAAATCCAACTTCAACCAATTCGTTTAAAGTCACATCTTCAAGCTCGGTAACTGAGATTTCCTTGCTGCCATCTTCTGGTGTTATGCGTTTATCAATTTTTATTTCAAAGCTAACTTTAAAAGTGCCGTCGGAATTTGGTGAAACGCTGACATCGCTCTCGCCATACTCTAAGTCCCAAAACGTTATGCGATCCCAATAATCGGAAACAAGCTGATGATGCTCTGGTCCTACCGCTTGTTTTAGATAATCTACTACTTGCAACGTTGTCGGGTAGGGTGGGCCCTTCGAGCCGTAGTCCTCAATGAGTTTTTTCATTGCACCATTAACAACATCGGCACCCACTGTATGGCGAAGTCCCCAGAATACCCAGCTGGCTTTGTCATAGTCTTGGTACGCTTTACCAGATTGGGTTGCCAGCGGTAGTTCATTTTCGGGGTCGGTCGTTCGGCCCGTCAGATAGCCTTCTATTGATCGCTGCTTTAAAACACGTCGAGCTTTGCCCCAACCAAGCTTACGTTCATAAGCTGTCATAGCCGCGTTTTCAGTAAGCCCCTCCGAAAGTACATTGAAGCCCTTAACGTTCGCTGGCACGATTTGATGAGCAAACCATTGATGCGCAATTTCATGCATAGTCACATAGGTGGCAAAATCCACCGTGTCAGGGTCTTCAGGGTCACCTGGGTTTTGAACAAAGCCGGTGTTTTCAGAAAGAGGAATGGTTCCGGCAAAGGCCTGCGCGAAAGAGCCATAGGGGAATTCCATCAGACGAACCTGTTCATACAGATAGGGCCCGTACTCTTGGGTGTAGATATCAAGCGATGACTTAGCTGCGTCCATCATCAATGGCACGTTGTAATTGTGTGCTTTGTGATAATAAATAGCGACATCGACGCTTTGACCATTATCGCCTTTCCAGACTTCGCGTTGCACCGCGAAATCTTGCGACATGAATGAGAAGAAATTTAAGATTGGCCGGTTGGCTTCAAAGTCTGTGCAGGCTTGGCCATCTTTCTCATAGCTTTTAAGCCGTGTTCCTGGTGCTATCGCGATCTGATCTTTGTCGGTGCACATAGTCGCTTTGAAGTCGACATAATCGGCTGTGGGGCCAAATAAATTATGTTGCCTGGCATCCATATCATCCCGGTTCGCTAACTTCTCACGTTCTGCCAAGTTGTATTTGCGACGCTTGTCTGGGTCGGCCAAAAAATGACTTGGTACGCCAAGTTGCGGCATGACTTGCACATTGTTTACGAACGTTCCATTTTTCAAAATGGCACCGCCATCGCCTAAGCGTGGGGGATGGAAATACGTTTCAAAATCGATGTTTGTAAAACCACCAATAGGTAGTGCGGGGTTAAACGTAAAGCGGCGTAGATTGTATGTTTTTAGTTGATCTGCATCTTCAGCGGAAGGGTCAGTGCTTGCACCTGCTACTTCTAGTACAAGGTTATCTTTCGTGTGATTTGAGGCCAGAGAAATATAGAGCGTTTCAAGTGGCTCGTTGGTAACGTTCTCTATGGTGTATCGCCCCGATACAACGGCTTCCTGCTGAGAGGGTTTGAAATCCACATCAACTTCAACACTGCGTATTTTAGGCAGCGCCAGTAAGGTGAGAGGTTTCATTTCCTCCTCATACTTAACACTGTATTTTTCAAGCGCTTTTGCGTTTCTGAAAGTCTGATCAATATTAAGCCGTTTATAGATCAACCCACCAAAACCGATAAAGCTTGTCATGCCTACCAGGGCAACAACGCCTGTGACAGGGCCTATTTGTGCACGAAGACCGCTAAGCCGTGATTTAGTCGACGTCTGCGTGCCTCGGCGTAGTAGCCAAATAGACAACACCAGGAACAGCAGCATCAGTCCACCCCAGTAGGCGAACCATCCACCCATTTCTGCAAGACCATCGAAGCCGTTTATTTCTGAATAAGCTCCTGGACTGATACCACCGCCATAGTTCATTAAAGGGTGGTAAAAGGGTGTAAGCGCGAGAAAACCAAACCCGACAGAAAGACCACCAGCCACCAACATGCCGATGACACGACCAGGCATGAAGTTTTGCAGGAACATAACGGCCACGGCATCAACTAGCATACCTAAAGCAAAAGCGAATAAGCCTACTTTTAAAAAGGTCCAAAGGTTCAGTGGTAGATCGCCTAATATGAGTTGGGCAACGATGCCAACCAAGATGCCCATAAGTACCAGTGTAAGAATCACTGCAAATAGGGCTGCCCATTTTGATGTAACAAGCACAGCATTTTGAATCGGTGTAGCATCTAGAATTTCGTGAATATTGACCGTTCGCTCACGCCATATAATATCGCTGCCGAAAAAAATAGTGATAATCAACATGGAAAACCCGAAACTCATCATCACGATTTGAATAATGGAGGAACTCGTCGGCAGGGTTGGGTCTGCTTGAAAGACAGCTGCAAAATAAATAAAGGTGACAAAAAGAGCGACAGCGATAAGCGACAATAAAACAAAAGGCACGCTCTTAACAACGCTTAAGTATTCCAATTTAAAGCGTGCTAAAAAAACTGCCAAGTCTGAACCTATGCCTTGTTGAGGTGTTGCAGTAGTTGCTTTGATGCCCTGCGGTTCCATGGCAAGTTCACTTATAGTGCGCTTAGTTTTGCCGTGAACAATACCTCGTTTGAACATGGCAATGGTTGCAGCAAAAATGGCCAATGCGACACCAAGCCAGACTAAGCGGTTCAGCCCAATCAGACCGAATAACGGCATTCTATTTTCGTTTTGTTCAACCGGTGTCCAGAACTTTGTGGTGATCTCCAACGGTGCAGTACCGAATGGATCAGCTAGGGATGCAATAAGCTCTGGTGAATTTTCTCCAAGAAAAATACCAGCCGCCGTGCTCAGCATAAACAGCGCTACAGCACTCACATAGACGAGTGCTTTATTGCGTGTGATGGCAGCCACTGCCATATAAATGGATGCGACCAAAAATGCATTGATGCCTAAATAGAGAATAATAGGTTGTATATAAAACAGTGGATTGAACGCTCCAAAGGCCTCTTTGTCTGCCCAAGGTGAAAATTGACCGGCAAGCATGCCGATAACACCAACAAAAACGCACAGAAAGGTCGTTGCAAAAACGCCCACCATACGTGAGAAAGCCATGTCGAATGTTTTGATTGGCGTGGCGTGCACAATTTCAAGAAATTTATGCGAATCGTCACGCATGACCCCCGTAACTGTGAATACTGCTGCAAAGAACAAGGTCAGTACACTAATGGCCGCAATAGAATTGGCAACGCTGATTGCGCCGTTGGTTTTTATTCTCTCTCCACCCGAACCTTGATGCATAAAGTCCGTGCCGGTAAGCAACAGACCAAACAGGAATAGCGCAATGCACGTTACCCAAAAACCGACTTGACGGGTTTGAAGCTTTAACTCGAAGCTCAGAAGTTGTTTAAGCATTGCAGGATTTACACGAATCGATAAAGATGGGCAAAATACGCATCTTCAAGCACCGGCTCTGCAGCCTGTGCAAATCCTGATGCAGGTTGTTCATCTGCAAGAAGAGTAACAACGACACCGCCCATCAAAAGCCGTGTTGATAGCACGTTATGCATGCTCTGTAGTGCTTCAACTTCAGACTTCGTCACTTTCTGGCGCCAGACCTTGCCGCGAATTTTGTCGATCAGTGCTTCTGGCTCGCCGCGTGCGACAAGTTCGCCGTCGCCAAGAATAGCCATGTCGGGACAAAGGTCACGAACGTCTTCAACGATATGCGTTGATAAGATAATGACCTTATCTTCACCAGCTTCCGAGAGTAGGTCTAGAAAACGTTGCCGTTCAAATGGGTCAAGCCCAGCAGTAGGTTCGTCGACGATCAGTATTTTTTGGATCACCAAGCATGGCTTGGGCAACACCAAAACGTTGGCGCATACCGCCGGAGAATGTGGCAACAGCAGCGCTTTTAAATTTGGTTAAATTGACGTTATGCAGTAGTTGTTCTATTTGCGCCTTACGCTCAGACTTATTGGTCAGTCCTTTTAAAATGCCAATGTGATTAAGCAGAGCTTCGCAACTCATGCGTGGGTATACGCCAAACTCTTGTGGAAGATAGCCCAATTGCCGACGCACGGTGTCTGGTGTTGTCACTATGTCATCACCTTGGAAAGTCACCACGCCGCTGTCAGGCTTTTGTAGTGTGGCGAGCGTGCGCATCAGTGTTGATTTTCCTGCCCCATTGGGGCCCAGCAAACCGAACAAACCAGGCTCTAAATCGAAGCTTACGTTTTTCAGTGCATGAACATCACCAAAACGTTTGGATATGTTTTTTATGGATAACAAATGCGGCGCCTTTTGCGTTTAGCGGGTTACAAGTGATTCAATCAATTCTGCAACGCGCAACGATGCACCACCAGACCCCATTTTTTGCCTAACCTGTTCAAGCTCATCTTTCATGGTCTGACGATAATGGGTATCGTTCAAGCATTTTTCTAATTCTTGCGCCATCGCGACAGGTTGGGCTTCGTCTTGTACAAACTCCTGACAAATACGACGCCCAGCAACAATGTTAACCAGGCCGATATCATCGATTTGGATGAGGCGCTTCATAATCGCGTAGTTAATTTTATTGATGACATACATTACGGCCATTGGCGTGCCAATCATTGCAGTCTCTAAGGTGGCAGTGCCAGATGCACTTAGAACTGCATCAGCGGCTCGCATAGCGTGATAGCTCTGCGCATCGACGGTGTGTACTTTGATTGACGCCTGTTGAATGAGTTCATCGACAGCGTCGCGTTCAAGTGTGGGGGCAATTGGCAATACGAATTGAATGTCTGGCTGGTTTTGTTTGAGAGCAGCCGCTGTTGCTAGCATAACGGGTAGGTTGCGTTGCAATTCACCATTGCGACTCCCTGGTAATAGGGCGACCAGTTTTTCAGTGGTGCTAAGGCCAAGATGCTCGCGTGCCGCATCATTTGAAAACTCAGACTTAGCATCGTCAACTAATGGGTGTCCAACATAGGTGACAGGAATGCCAGCTTCTGTATACACATCAACTTCAAAGGGGAACAGAACCGCCATGTGCGAAACAAGCTGCCCAATACGGTGTATCCGTTTTTTGCGCCAAGCCCATATCTGCGGGCTGATGTAAAACAAGACAGGTATACCTAGTTCTTTCGCCGTCTCAGCTAGCTTCAAATTGAAATCGGGGTAGTCAACAATGACCAGCAAATCTGGCCGACGTTCTTTCATTGTCTTACGCAAGGTTGCAAGGCGACGCATAAAACGTGGGTAATTGATAAGTACGTCGACAATGCCAATAACGGCAAGCTCACGACAGTCTAGTGTTAATTCCATACCAGCCGCGTTGAGCTTATCAGCGCCCATACCAAAACAATCGAACTCAACCCCACGTTTACGCAGCTCATTAATTGCGTGCGCTGCGTGCATGTCGCTGGAAGCCTCACCAGCGCTGATCATCAAATTCAAGCGAGAAGAATTCATGGTCTGTGCGTATTTAGTAGATGATTGAGTTATTTTTTAGGCTTAACTACGCCAAGTTATTGCATTACCTGTTTGATAGTGCCGCAGACTCGTTCAATGCTAGCTTCTGACATTTCTGGGTAAACAGGCAAAGACAAACAACGCGCAGCAACACTCTCTGCTTGCGGGAAAGATGCCTCAGAGTGCATTTTCTCAACAATCGCTTGTTGTTGATGCAAGGGAATAGGGTAGTAAACCGCTGAGGCGATATTCTGATCGGTTAGAGCCTGTTTAATTGCATCACGTCGATCACTCAAAAAAGTGAATTGATGGAACACTGGAATTGCATGCCCATGGTTTACTGGTGCGCTTAGTAAGGGCAATTGAAAATCCAATTCTTTTAACTGTTCGCAATACGCCGTTGCAACACGCAAACGCCCCTTATTAAATTTATCGATATGCGGTAATTTAACACGCAAAATGGCTGCCTGCATTTCATCAAGGCGACTGTTGAAACCAATCACTGTGTGATGGTATTGCTTGGTACTGCCGTGGCTGCGCAGTACACGAAGCTTTTCTGCGAGCTCTGAATTGTTGGTGGTAAGCATGCCACCATCACCAAAGCAGCCAAGGTTTTTACTTGGGAAAAAACTGTGGCAGCCGACATCGCCAATGGCACCTGTTTTTTTGCCATCAACCGCGGCTCCAAAACTCTGTGCACAATCTTCAACGACGAACAAATTATGTTTACTGGCGATAGCTTGCAGTGCATTCATATCGCACGGTAGGCCAAACAGGTGCACCGGTATGATTGCGCGCGTATTGCTGTTGGTAGCGGCCTCAACCAATTGCGCATCTAAGTTGTATGTTACTGGATCGATATCGACAAAGACCGGTGTTGCACCAACGTACGCAATGGCTTCAGCTGTGGCAATAAAAGTAAACGGAGTGGTGATGACTTCGTCGCCAGGCCCAATGCCTAGCCCGCGTAGTGCAAGATGCAGCGCATCAGTACCATTGCCACAACCAATCGCATCACTGACGCCCAAGTATTCGGCCGCTTCCTGTTCGAAAGTGCGTACATTTGGACCCATGATGAAATGGGTATTCGACAGTACATCAGCAACGGCACCGTCGATATCAGATTTCAGGCTGAGATACTGCTCACGCAGATCGACCATTGGAATCGGGTTAGCAGAGGTCATCTTGTAATGGTCGCCCAAATAAAAAGGACATTCTACCGCGATGCCAGTGGCATTAGTTGCAGGCTTTGGCTATCGCTTGCTTTATTAACGTTTGCGACATGTACTTTTTGGTGCAAAGCGGCCAATCAGCAGTAGTAACAGCAAATGTAAAGCTGCACCACCACCGCTAGACTCACCAGAACTTGCCGCACCAACTTCTGGAGTGTTGCTGTTTGCTGTTGGCACCGGCGTGCCTTCTGTCGATGTATTGTCGACAGGTTTGACCGGAGCACCTGGTGACGTTGATTGCGCGTTACCAGCTTCGGTTGAATCGGGTTCCACTGGAGTGCCAGCATCCGTATTTGGGTCCTGTGTAACAGGTGGCTCTGTGGTGGTTGTTGGCTGTTCAACCTCATTAGGGGCTGTAACTGGAATAGTATCGTTGAACACGTTGTTGTTCAGCTCTGTATCGAGCGTGCGCGATTCAACTCGAACCTTTAATTCATCGATTGATGATGATTTAGGGTCAACCAATATAGTGAATGAAGAATCTGAACGTTCAACCATCGTTGCACGTGTGCAACGCAGTTCGGCATCGTATTGCTGACAATCCCAGCCGCTGTTGGCACTAATCGATAGCCAATCAGCATCAGCAGAAAGACTAGCAGTCAGTTTGAGCGAGTTAGCACCAAGTTCACCAATATTTGACACCAATAAATCGATTCGCGTGTTCTCATCACTAGCCGATGTGGTTACGTCGAGTTTTAGATCGGTTGCATACATTTGATCGACACTATTTGCGTCGTCGCCACTCAGCGCATCACGTTGTCCGACTGATATGCCGTCTGGTGCAACAATACTTCGCTCACCATTTTTACTGAAGAAATATTCTCCATAATGCATAATAGAGCCGAAGTCGTAGCTGCTGTAATTAGACGCACCGATTTCAATTTTCTCGAAATTCAACTCTTTACCTGCAGACACGTTATCCCAATTGACCGTGACAAAGTCATCGCGATCAGGACGTGTGTGCTCATGAAACAGACCAATAGCATGGCCAATTTCATGGATGATGCTGCCAGTTGTACAGCTATCGGCTAACCAGACAGCTTGTTCGCCACCCGTTCTTCCAACCCATGACGCACAACCGTTGCTCGGTTCAAAGCTAATGAAATCTTTGTAGTCAGCCTCATTGTCAGTATTTCTGGCAACCAGCTTTATGCTGGTTCGAGCGTTCCAATGAGCAATAGCTGCTTGGGCGCGATCACGCTGTATTTGGCTGACGTCAGAAGAGAACTGGTAAGGAATGATGCCGTCAGGCCAGCGCTCAAGCGCACCTGATTGACCCAGACCACGAGATTGAGTAAGTGCACTCGCTTGAGCTGGGATTTCAAGTCGACCGTCAGCGAACAATCGGCCCAAAACCATATCGCCCTGCGCGATGGCATAGCCTTGAACAATTTCGTACTGTACGCCATTGACGCTGCCCGTAAGGGTGCCGCCGCCGCTGCCGCCGTCGAAAAGCATGCTCGGTTGTTTTTTCAGTGAAAACTGTTCGCCTTCCTGAGCATGAGCGACGCTACCTGCTGCGCACGCAGCAACGGCCAACAGTAATACTGTCATGCGTTTTGTATATTTATATCTGACCTGATCATTCATACCGATCATGCTTGCTCGCTCTCAATGGGCCTGAATTCAGCCGTATGCGTTGATATCGGAAGTGTTGAGCTGAAGTGAAACGGTGGGTGCAAGAAGTGGGGAAGTTGACCAATTTACCTGTGTGTTGCAACACTAATTTGCAGGTTTCTGTGACGGAATAGGCATTGCGCTGTATTCTAAATTGATGACAAATCCCACCTCTACAAAATCGGCAAACTCTAGCTGGCGAACACCGGCAATTGTGCTCATCGGTGGCTGCCTAATAGCCATGATTGGCTTTGGAGTGCGTTCCTCGCTAGGGCTGTTTCTAGAGCCGATGACCATTGATCGAGGCTGGAATCGGGAAACGTTTGGTTTTGCGCTGGCATTGCAGAATCTTTTCTGGGGGCTTGGATTGCCGATTGCTGGCGCTCTGGCCGATCGATTCGGTTCGATGAAAGTCATTACCGCAGGTGCGATCATGTATGCGCTGGGTCTCTACGGCATGAACATGGCGCAAACCCCAGCGGCTTTGAATCTATTTGCAGGGGTGTTAAGCGGCACAGGAATCGCCTTTTCTGCATTTACCCTTGCATTGGCGGCAATGATAAGGGTGGTCGGTGATAGCAAACGTGCGCTGGTTTTGGGTCTTGGAACCGCTGCAGGTTCGTTCGGTCAGGTTGTCTTTTCACCGATAGCGCAAGGGTTCATCCAGTACTCTGGCTGGTCTGCAACACTGACAGGATTGGCTTTGGTTGTTTTGTTTTTGATCCCTTTGGCGTTGGTGCTACCGACTGTTGTGAAAAGTAATATTGCTGACAATCCCAACAACGACTCCGTGCAGCAATCCTTAAAAGAGGCCGTTCGTGAAGCAATGGGACATCGCGGTTTTGTCTTATTAACCACCGGTTTTTTTGTTTGTGGATTTCATGTTGCATTTATCACAGTGCACTTTCCATCGTATGTGCGTGACCTTGGGCTGGACCCAAAAATCGGTGCGTACAGTCTTGCCCTCATCGGGTTGTTTAATATTATTGGGTCGTTTGGTTCTGGAATAATAGGGCAGCGGTACAGTATGAAACTTAGCTTATCGGCCATTTACTTTGCTCGTGCATGCATTATTCTTGCGCTGTTGCTATCACCCAAAACGCCCTTTGTTATTCTACTGTTCGCAGCCATTATGGGAATTCTGTGGCTTTCAACTGTTCCATTAACCACGGGTATCATCGCTCAAGTTTTTGGTGTGCAATACATGGGCACTTTGTTTGGCATTGTATTTTTAAGCCATCAGATTGGCAGTTTTTTAGGGGTGTGGTTAGGCGGGGTGTTATACGATCGCACCGGTAGTTACGACGGGATGTGGTGGGCTGGTGTGTTCTTCGGATTATTGGCGGCAGTAATACACATACCCATTAATGAAAAACCGGTAGCAAGATTGCAAGCTGCTGATAGCTGAATACAAATTAATCAATCGATAAGTCGCTTAAATGGATACTTTAATGTCAAAGCAAGTTGTTAAGTTCGAATACGAAAAAGAAACTAAAAACAGTGTTCGTTATAAGGAAGCCCCAGAGGAGGGAACTGCGCCAATTGTGGGCACCCTTTATGTGCAGAAGTGGTTTGCAGGTAATAGCAAAGCGATTGAAATTACGATTGAAAAGAAAGACTGATTCAGCTGACTGGCATGAATAAACATTCTGAATTGGTTCACTGCACGGTCGTTCGAATATACACGTGTAGTTTCAATGGTGTCTGCGTGGCGCGGAGGGACTGGTAAGCAACATGGCGGAACCGACTGTATATCAGCTTCAGAGTAGCTAACCTACAGTCTGTGCAGACTTACTAAGACTTCAGCACACCTCTTTAATAATGAGGTGTGCTTGCCTCAAATATACCAACTGCGTTTTGAAACTACTTACTCAATTTCAGTAACACGACTGGTACGAGCGCCATCAGCAGATTGACTACGCACAAACGTTGCAGTCGCTGGTGGATTTGCGCTGTTCCAAACTTGCCAGCTATTCCCATCCGTGGAATATTCCAAAGTAAGGCCTGGAAAGTCAGAGTTCATCTGCAGTACACCGCCAACCACTTTTGCACCTGGTGGCGGAATGCGGTAGCCAATACTAGCGGCATCCAATTTTGCTAATTCGCGTGCACCGATGGTTGCCGCAAATGCAGCGTAGTCGGCGTTGATTCTGTTGGCGTCAACTTGACCTGATGTGCTGTCGAACGTTTCACCCGCGACCGCCGGCAACTCCCAATCGGCTGCATGCCATGCACGTTCTGCTAATGCCAACACACGAGGGAATAGCATGTAGTCAAAGTGCTCTGGAGTTCGAACGGTTTCACTCCATAAAAAGCCTTGCATACCGCTATAACCTTGGCTGCTACCTTGGTTAGTGGCACTCCAAGGCCGGCCATAACGCTCAAGCGAGGTTGCCGCATTTTGCGCTAAGTTCTCAGGGCTAAATTTGAAGACCTTTTCGGTGTTGGTTTGTCGTGCAGCCCAGTAGTAACCGCGCTCTTTTGGATCGACCTCATAAGGAAAATCGAAATACAAGAAATCGGGAATGCCTATGACGGTATCAAACCCACGGTTAGAAAATGAATTCGCAGAACCGATGGTGTTCGATGCGTTGCCATTAGCCAATGCAGCCCAAAAGCCTACGCCTGCTCCAGTGGTACTGAGTTCAGTAGAGGTGAGGTCGCCATAGATATCTTGGTAGGCGTAAAGTTTTGGTATACCTGCATCAGCAACAATCTGCGATACGCGTTTGATAAAGTAGGGCGTTAGGTCGTCTCGTGAGTTGACTCCCGCAGTATCATTGATAAATGTGGCACAGGCGGGCGACTTCGCCCAAGGTTGGTCCCAAAGTGACGTGTCTTTCACTTGAAAACCAAAACCCAGCATAATGTTAACCGCTTCATCTCCACCCATGTGCCATACGTTAAAAGGTAGGTTGGCTGCGGTATACATTCCTTTAACATCACTAACAACATTTTCAAGAAAGTTATAGGTGCCCGGTACACAAGGATTGATAAAGCTATCGTTGTAATTTTGTACCGTTAAGTATCGAGACGTATCGTCTGGGTCGTCGATCCGAACAGACGTATTTCTAGCGTCGCCAAGATTTCTTGCACGGGCGCGCATAGCAACGACCGCTGACCGAACGTGCGCAGGCATATCAAATTCAGGAATGACTTCAATGTATCGAGCGTCAGCGTACTGCAGCAACTCAATAAACTGTGCGCGAGAATAGAATCCAGTGCCTTGGTTATTCGTGTTTGGCCCTGAACCCATTGCTGGCATCAGGGAACCGGTTTCAGTGACATTGCCGTTGTCATCAACACTGAATCCACGCTTACCGGCAACATCGGTTAGTTCTGGCAAGCTGGGTATTTCAAGGCGCCAACCTTCATCATCTGATAAGTGCAAGTGCAACTTATTCAGCTTGTAGGCCGACATTTGATTCATCAGCTTTTTCATGGAATCGACCGAGTGGAAGTTTCGCGCTACATCTACATGCATGCCGCGAAATTCGAAACGAGGGTTGTCAGATATTGAAACCAGTGGTATCGATCCACTGCCTGGCAGTACCAATGCCAATAGCGACTGTGCTGCATAAAACAACATGCTTTGATCGCTTGCGGCGATATCAATGCCTGATGCAGTTATGTTCAGGCTGTAGGAGTTTGCAGCCATAGATGCGTCGATGCTGGACACTAAAGGTGCGCCTGCACTGGTGCTCATAAACTGAGATTGCCGAGCTTGCAGCGCACTAATACTAGCCGCCGGTAAGTCGAGTGATGCGAAAGAAAAACCAGCACCAATATCAAGACTGCCCGTGTTAACCGTCATTGAAGTTGGTTTTGGAATAATGCGTGCGGCAAGCAAGGATGAATCGAGAGCGGCGGCGCGAGTGGTTACATCGCTGTTGCGATCGAATCGCAGTGCGGGTGTTGCTATAGGGTTTGGCTCACCGACAAATTCAAAACGGTTATTACCCGTGATATCCATAGCATAGGCGTTCTCGTTTGTGTCGTCATCTGTGTTGGCGACGATTTGTGCATCGTTGCCTCGAGCAATCCAGTAACGTGGTTGAAAATCAGTTTCAACCAAGTGATTAAACTCAGTAACCATCTTTACCGACTTAACACTTCCACCGAACCCTGAAAATTGTGCGTTGGGCGATAGGTAGTGCAGATCACCGTTGACGTGAGTGACATTAAATTCATTACTGGTCACTTGCAAGATGCGTCTTGTACTGTGGAAGTAGAGCTTCCAGCCACTGTCATCAAGTGAACCGTTTGAATCGTTGACATGTAAGTTGACCACACTGCATGCATTGTATTGTGCGCGCAGTTCTGATTCGCATTCAATCCCAAGAGAGGTGCCTTGGTTATTGACTACCTCAAATATGACACCGGGAGAATTTGGAAGGGCAGCAGCACGTGCACGGCCACTGGCAAGAACGAGTGGGTCATTGGAAATCTCAGCAACACTTGGAATAGGTGTTCCTGAGTGACTGAGTCCTGCATCAAGCAACGATACATTGGTGTCTGGAGATGTGCCAGTCGTGGTACCGGTACCGGTTGTGCCAGTCGTGGTGTTGCTGTCAGTCGAGCCAGTGTTATCGGTTGTGCCTGAGTTATCAGTCGTCCCAGCTGATGCGCTGGTGTTGCCGGTTCCATCGGTATTCGTTCCATCGCCAGACCCCGTATCGGAGTTAGCTGTGGTTTCACTGGGTGGTAGACCACCATCGGTGCTGCTGGATGAATCGCATGCGCCAAGAATTAGCGTTGTACTGATTAAGGCTGCAAGGGACAGTTTTTTCATGATACCGACACTCGTTTAAAGTCAATTGCGTATTATGCCCGCCTGTGTGGTATTTTCCGAGGTCGTTTGACCACATTGCTGCCCCGTCACAGGCCTTTGAGTCATTGTGGGCGCGATTTCAAACCTTCTCAGTCGAATTGACACAGGATTTTTTACACTTAGTGACATCCATCAGAACACCGAACCCCGCAGATTTTTTACGACTGTTTGTTGTTAGTGCTGTTTGGGGTGCCTCCTTCATTTGCAATAATATTGCGCTGATTGATTTCTCACCCTTGGCAATCACTAGCTGGCGTGTCGTTTTGGCAGCGTTAGTCATTTTGGTCATCTGTAGAAAAATGAAACTGAGCATACCGCTAGATCGAAAATCGCTCGGTTTATTTACGATTATCGGCATTCTCAACAGCATTGTTCCATTCACGCTCATTGGTTGGGGTCAACAAAGCGTCAATAGCGCGGTAACAGCATTGTTGATTGCTACATCGCCTTTTGTCACTTTAATACTGAGCCATTTCATGACAAGTGATGATCGTTTTACGACCAATCGATTGGTCGGTTTAGTGGTTGGGTTCTCTGGAGTGGCAGTGCTGTTCGGACATGGTATTGTCATCGCTGGCAACAGCGCAGCTGGCATGCTTGCGATCATATTGGCATCAGCTTGTTATGCACTGTCCTCTTTGCTCATTCGGAAACTTGCACACTTGCGCAGTATGGTGATTGTTGCTGGTTCGTTATTGATCAGTGGCGTGGTTTTGTTGCCCGTTTTACTGTGGCAATTTCCACCATGGGAGCAACAAGCTTCTTCATCCAGTGTTTTTGCGTTGCTTTTTCTAGCGATTTTCCCAACTGCCACGGCCTATGTCTTACGGGCGCAAATTGTGCGCCTCAATGGCGCAGTATTTATGTCTAATGCTGGTTATCTCATTCCATTGTTTGCCACTTTATGGGCTTGGCTTTTTTTATCCGAAATACCATCCGCCATTATGTGGGTCGCTATGTTGCTGATCTTTATCGGCATTTTTATTGGCCAACGTCCAGGGCGTCAAAAAACACCAGCGGTGCAGGAGCCGTACAATCGCGTCTGATATAAAACCGATGCAGAGGGTATATATTGTCAGCTAGGCGACAGTAAAACGGCACGCGCAATGCAATCTATACTTGATTGAAATCGCCCGTTTGAACCACTATTTTGGGCGTAGAAACTCACAAGAGCAAATACACTATGAGCAAGAAAGCACCTTGGACAGACCCAATGCCGGACGATCAGTTCGACATTATGCGAGACATCATTTCAGCGCCGAGCCCAGTTGGACTGGAATCGGCCATGACTCTTGGCGTGCTCAAGCCGTATTTCGATTCGTTTATGCCTAAGAGTTGGGGCATGCATCAGCATGCTGGTAATGCCAGTGTTGTGTGGGATTCGCACCCGGGTAAAGACGATATGTTCTCGGTAATGATTGTTGGGCACGCGGACAAAATTCGTATGCAAGTGCGTAAAATTGGCGCCGACGGAAAAGTCTGGATTAATAGTGATTCGTTTTTACCTTGCACTATGATTGGTCATGAAGTCACTTTGTTTAGCGAGGACCCAGACGCACCAGGAAAGTACCGGTCTTTATCTGGCGGTACGGTTGAGGCACTAGGTGCTATTCACTTCTCCGAAATGGGTCACCGAACTGGTGATAAAGGTATCCGTCCTACACAGCTGTATCTCGATCTACAAGTGCACGGCAAGAACAAAGCCGATCAAATTAAACGCCTTGGTGTAAAAGCTGGTGATTCGTTATTACTGCAACGACCCATTAAACGTGGTTTTAGTCCAGATACCTTCTACGGCGCTTATCTTGACAACGGGTTGGGTTGTTTTGTTACCGCTGAGATTGCTAAGCTTGTCGCTTCTGGTACGGCTTTGAAAAAAGTACGAGTGATGTTTGCTGTTGCATCTCACGAAGAAATTGGTCGTTTCGGCAGTCGAATCTTAGCCGGTGTATATAAACCGGATGCATTGATCGCGGTTGATGTCAATCATGACTATGCTGCGGCGCCAAACATTGGTGATCGGAACATGACACCGTTAACGATGAGTGAAGGGTTCACTATGTCAGTTGGTGCGATCGTGTCAGAACAGCTCAATGCACGCATTAAGTCAGCCGCAATGAAACATAAAATTCCGATGCAACTGGATGTGACAGGGCGCGATACAGGGACTGATGGCATGGCAGGTGTGTTGGCGAATATCGATAGTGCCGCGACTTCTATCGGATTCCCAACGCGCAACATGCACACGATTTCTGAATCTGGACACACGGGTGATGTTTTGGCAGCAATACACGTTATTTATCAGACTATTGTTGCTATGGACAAAGAGAAGGGCGATTTACGAGAAACCTTCAAAACGACCCACCCAAGGCTCGATGAGACCACAGAGCTTACGCACCAAGGCTTTGACAAGTTCGAAAAATAGAGTCTAGATGCAAAGCTAACAGGAGTGGCTTTGCAACCAAAGGTTAACTGATTGAAAGAGCAGGGCTTTTTAGCTTAAAAATGTACGGATACGGCCGATATCGCTATTAGTAAAGGCGCATTTGGACTGAAATCGGCAGATTTGGCGTCCCGGGAGGGAGTCGAACCCCCGACCTGCCCCTTAGGAGGGGGCCGCTCTATCCAGCTGAGCTACCGGGACAAACTGTATGCTCAAGGTCGAGTATAGCGAAATTGGAGCGGTGTGTTCCCATCAGACTACACTCTAATGCATGCATTTCGTATTTATGCTGGATTAACGTTCCAAGATTGAATTTTCGAGATAAAAAACCATGGCCGAATCAAATCACAAGAATCTAACCCACGGCGAACGCCGTGACTTTGAGCGCGTGCAAGATGCAGTTGGCCTACAAGTTAATCGGCTGCACGAACTGCCAGCTGCAGGCGAAGCTCAGACCCGCATGGCTGCTGCCAACAAAGTTAGGCGTGCCAATAAATACGATATAGAAGGTTATGCTGACGTAAAGCGCGAATACCCAGCGGTGGCTGGTTATGTAGAAGAGCTTGAGGAGCGGATACGCCAATTGTTACTCGATGGTGCCATTCCCTCGGAATCACCAACACACAAAGTGAGTCTCTCTGCCAGTGGTTTAGCTTTTGCTGACGACGTTCTGATGTACCCAGGCGAGCAGATCGGATTAACGATCACTTTGTTTCCTAGTCTTAAACGAGTTGCTTGTGATGCACGCGTTGTATCTGCTGGAGATGCTCCCGAAATTTCTAATGGTGAAAAGCATACCTATCGGGTGAATTTTGTTCGTATCACTGATGCTGACCAAAAAGTACTTGATCAACACGTTAGTGCATTGCTAAAAACCATCCCTAAAGACGGTGAGTAAGCGTTTGCTTAACACTGTTTATTTGGCCAGTTTTTTTTACATTCAATTTGTTGCACACTAATTTACGCTGTCGCTATTTCCTAATTTAGGGTTGGCTTCTGCTCTGAGCGAATGATTCGCTCATCTGTTCGCGATGTTGCGAGCGCTAAACAAAGGATTGTTTATGAGTGTACAACCACCTGTGTGGATGGCCGATCGGCCATTCCCAAAACGTTTTCTTTCAACAATCGCCATCGCACTATTGTGCCTGTCTATTGTATTTTCATCCTTCGCGCAAGCCCAAGTCTGTGATACCGATGCTGTTGTCAGTTTGTCGTGTCAGACGACAAGCGACCCTGGTGTGGTTGGTTCGCAATCTTCAAGTTATAGGCATGTGGGAAATCCAATAGATGTTATCAGTGGTAGCAAACAACAACGCGAAATAGACTATCAAGCTGTTGGGTCTGCATTACATTTCAGTCGCTACTATCATTCGGCACAAACGGACGCAAATTTTTCTGTCGGTCAGGGATGGCGACATTCCTATATGGTTAAGCTGTATAAGGTTGGGCAGAATCGTCGCCGCATACAACAAGCGGATGGTCGCTGGATAGATTTTTCACTGATTGTGCAAGATAACGAACCCTCGTTGTTTCTTGCAGCATTTGAAAAAGACGGCTATCTAGTCGGTGGTGATTCGCTAAAGTGGCGATTGCCTGATGGTCGTACGTTTTACTTTCAAGGTTCCTTTTTAACCGGCATTGAATACCCTCACGGTAATGGACTCAAGCTTTTTTACAAGAATAGTAAGCTGGTTTCTGTCACTGATCAGCAGGGTCGAAAACTGCGACTTGAATACACACCAAACCCCTCTGGGTTGCAGAACTATGCGCAGTCGCAAGCGGGTGAGTTGAAAGGTCATTTGCGAGCGCTGCACCTGCCCTCCGGACAAAGTGTTCACTACCGATATGATGCCAAACGCAATTTGACTCAAGCGAACCTGCATGCCAGTAGCCAAAGTAATTTGGCTGGACGCTCAAACAAACATTCCAGTGATTACGAATACTTAAATCTTAACTATCCGAATCATTTAAGTTCAATTAGAAGCACATCATTTGGTCGTGATGATAAGCGAACGTGGGGTTACGACACGCTGGGTCGTGTGACTCAATTTAGGCACCCATCCAAAAAGGTAAACTTGTTATTACGCTACGAGGATAATGTGAACGCGACTGATGATGGTGGCGTGACCACTGTTGACTATAGCCATGGCCGGCAAGAGCATTATAAATGGAATAATGCTTCAGGTGCGCCAATGGTATTCGATGTCATGGCTCAAGATTGTTTTGATTGCAAGCCACTACACCTTCAGCCAAGTATCGATAAGCTTCAAGTAGTGGGTCAGGGGTTGGGCCATAAACCACGCTTAACCGATGCGAATAAATCACTTAATGTTCAAGCAAGTAACAGCGCCAGTAGTGGGAAAGTTGATGATTTTCCGCAGTTAGATCAGCTGACCCCAGTGCCGCAGTCCTTGGACCAAAAAGCAAATCTAACTGTAGATGGTGCAACGCATTCTATTATTTTAAAAGCCGCAAGACTAGGAGAAATAGATGACGTTTCGGTTGGTAGTACTTCGTTGTCTGACCTTAAAGATAAGTGGACTCAAGGCAATATTGAGAAATGTGAATCACAGCCTCTATTACGACGAAGCCAAATATATCCATCGCCGTTAAAAGGTTGTTTGGAAGATTTAATTTACTTAATTGAACTCGTCGACCATGTTGAGGATCTCAGTCGTGAGCATGGTCTGAAACGAAGTAGACCTGTTGGGCCGAAAAACCCTAAAGACAGAAGTGGTGCTACTGATCGGTCTGCAGCGCCGTGTTTTTCGAACCCGTTTCGATCTTGCTCGGATCTTGAGCGTGATTTTCAACTAGCCCAACTCTCAAGCTGTGCATACGTTGCGGTAGTGACAATATGCGGCGAGCATTGGCAAGCGGTAACACCTGCATCCCTTGGTTTCAACGATACACTCTTCAATGATGGCTCCTTTGCAGCGACTTTGTTTTATAACGCCAATAGTAATGAATACGTTCTTGCCTTTCGCGGCAGTGATAATTTTGGCGACTGGAAAGACAATTTTTTGCAGGCCAGTGGTGCTGCAACAAAACAATATAAGCGATCAGTTGCTTTGGCTAAGGCGTTAAGGCAGGCGCTGCCTGCGGAATCGATTAGGTTCACAGGGCATTCATTAGGTGGTGGCTTAGCAACAGCTGCAGCGTTGGCGATTGATACTGAAGCGACCGTGTTCAATCCAGCAGCATTGCATCCAGATACGGCCATGAAACTCGGCTTAACTTATGCGGATGCACAAAAATTAGTGAGCATAACAACGGTTGATGGTGATTTATTAACGGCTATTCAGGATTCGGCACCGCAGAGTATTAACGTAGATCAGTACCCGGTATCCGGTCGGTTCCCAGCACCTGGTGCACACCGGCAAATTGGAGCGCCAAGTCAAGAATGGATTGATGAAGAGAAGAAGAACTATTCGTTTCTAGCAAGAGGCGAGGGGGTTATTCTGCATTCAATACACGCTGTATTGGAGTCAGAGGAAAGCATGTTGGTTGAGCTTTGCGGTAAAACGCCATCCCGTGCGTAATACCGCTTTGCTTATTCAGTTATAAAACTAGGGTGCGAACAAGACGGTGCTGTCGATGATCGCTTTCGGAAAGTTTGCACTTGACCACGACACATCGAGGCCTTCGCCTCCATTCGACTGAAAATAGGTCACCCTGATATCGTGCAGCCCGGCGGTTAAATTTATTGCTCCCTGTTTTTCAATGACGCCATGCCGACCGTTGTTATCCACCACTAAAGCGTCGTCAATAAACAATTGGCTACCGTCATTGGAGGCAGTGTAAAAAGTGTAGACGCCAGCTTGATCAATTTGAATTTGACCAGTAAAGCGATAGCCATAGAATAGCTCACCATTGTTTGGTGGTAGCATAAACTGGGCGATATCACCTGTACTGATAGGCGTTAACGTATCAAAGTCTGGAAGTGTTGTCCAAGTGCCTTCATAATATTCGAATGCAAGATCAGAGTCTGTTGTGCCGCCTCCCGTATCAGTGCCGGTAGTAGTAGTTCCAGAGGTAGTATCTCCGTCTGTATCGGTCCCATCCGTACCCGCAGTGGTGCTTGCAGTATCGGTATAGTCGAACGATGCTGCTGATAGATTTGCTGTATCCAACGCTTGTTTTGGCATCCCAGCTGCTGACCAGGACACATCTAGTGTATCTAGCCCGCCACGTTCGAAGTATTCCACCAATACATGGTGTGTACCGGCAGTTAAATACTGACTGGCGTTATATTCACGACTAGCGTGGAGACCATCGTTGTCAACTAATAATTGTCCATCGACAAATAATCGACTGCCGTCATCAGATGCAAGGTAAAAAGAGTATAATCCATCCGCCGGTACTTCAAAGTTGGCCGCAAATCGGAAACCATAGTTGTCGTTGACTAGCTTTGGCGCAAGAGAGAAATTGGGTTGTTCGCCCTGATCAATGGGTGTTAGCAAATCAAAGTCTGGAACAGCTGCCCATGTGCCTTCGAAGTATTGATAACTAACCATGCCCGGCGTACCAGTACTGCCTGTACCATCCGTTCCGCTTGCATCAGTAGTACCACCTGTACCATCTGTTCCGCCTGTATCAGTAGTACCATCTGTACCACCTGTACCACCTGTACCATCTGTTCCGCCTGTATCAGCAGAGCCACCATCATCGGTGCCGGTGCCAAGGCTATCAGTTGCCAGAGCGGTTAAAGGAATTTCCTGTTTAGTCAAGCCTGGACCTGCCCAGGAAATGACTAGACTATCGCCGCCAGCATATTCAAAAAACTCAACAACGATATCGTGCTCACCAGCTGGCAACGTGATGTTGCCTTGCTTTTCAATCGCTGGGTGCCTACCGTCGTTGGTGACAACAGTTTGGCCATTAATGTTAATTCGACTACCATCATCGGATTCAGCGAATAGCGTGTAGGTGCCAGCTGCTGGAACAATTAACTTACCAGTAAATTGCATTGCGTAAAAATCATCGCGATTTCGATCAGTTAAGACAAACCCTGCGCTCTCACCTTGTTTGATCGGTGTGATAGTTGAGAAATCGGGAAGTGTAAACCAGTTGCCTTCAAAGTACTTATAGTTAACCAATCCCTGTGTACCAGGTTGGATAGCAGATCCGCCATCGGTGCTGCCAGCGTCAGTACCTGCATCAGTACCTGCGTCAGTACCACCATCAGTACCTGTTTCTACATCAACATCTAGGCTGCCATTTGACGTTAGTGACGATAATGGAATAGTTTGTTTGGCTATACCTGGACCTTTCCATTGGACCGCTAAGTTGTCTCCACCAGCATATTCAAAGAATTCCACTTTGATTTTGTGTGTTCCTGCTGCGAGTGCAATCGTACCTGTTTGTTCTTTTGGTGGATGACGTCCATCGTTATTCACGATCGTTATACCATCTATGCTTAGTCGGCTACCATCATCTGAGGTAGTGTAGAAAGTGTAGTCTCCAGTGTTCGGTACAAAAAGGTTCGCAGTATATTCGAAACCGTAGAAGTCATTTTGCATGCGCGGTGACAAATCGAATCCGGCAACTTCACCTTCTTTGACTATCGTTTCGTTTGCAAAGTTTGGCAAATTATTCCATGCACCTTCGTAGTAACGATATGAAACCAAGCCCGGCAGTGCAGGGCCTGAGTTGTTGTTGTCTGTGTCTGTTGCTTGTAAAGGACTGCCTAAGTGAAAGGCCTTTATTGGTTGCTTATCCAATTGTGGTCCTTGCCACGACACCAACAAAGCATCGCCTCCAGTAATTTCGAAGAACTGTACTTCTATGTCGTGCTGCCCAGCAGCTAAAGTAACCGTTCCATCTTCTTCTATTTCAAAGCCATGTGCGCCGTCGTGATCAACGACAATTTGACCGTCGATTATCAGCTTGCTGCCATCGTCAGATGATAGGAAAAATGTGTACTGTCCACCAAGAGGTACATTCAGAGAGCCGCGAAAACGAAAAGCGTATTTATTGTTTCGCTCTTTTTGGGCAAGTGAGAAATCGGCTTGCGTGCCTGTTTTAACAGGCGTAAGTGTGTCGAAGTTGGGTAGTTCCCACACTGTCCAGTTTTCCTCGTAATATTCGAATGCAATATTTGGCGAAGTATCTGGAGTGTTGTCTGGTTGGTTTTCAGGTGTAACAGTGATCTGAACTGTGTGGCCTTCAGTTGGGGTGCCGTTCTCGTCTAAACCGAATATCCAATAGTAGCCAGGAACCAGTATGTTTGGATTGGAATTAAGGGTAAGTTCGTACTCACCGGCGTCAGTTTTTATTGAATCGATTGGCACCAACCGTTGATCAGTTGTGTGGTGATGCGTAATCGCCACCAAGCGGACCATATTGAATTTTTCAATATTGTTGCTACCAACGATTGAAACTGTGTCGCCTGGCAGTGCGGTTTCGTCTCCCGCTAAAATGGCTGGTCGTGCTATTTCAAAACCATTTTCATCAAATAGATAAGGTGGCGAGAAAATTTCACCGTTCTGATAGTTTGTTGCACAGCCGCCACATAATCCGCCACCTGCGGACAGAACACGTGCGTCTTTCATTAAAAGAGCTACTGAATGATAATTTCGTGGTTCGTAATGTGACGAAAGTATTCGCCATTGTTCGGTAATGGGATTCCACATTTCTGGCACTAGAACCGTGCCGTCGTCGCTGAACTGAATGCCACTGGTATTTCCGCCGATAACAATTACTTCACCATTAGGTAGAACGACACTGTTTTGCATGCTACGTACATGCGTCATTGGGTCGATCGGTGTTATCACTGGCTGTGGACCGTTTACATCCATCGTCATAGCGCTGTTTGTCGCGTTATTGCCTGCGCCACCACCAGCAACAAGCATTTTGCCGATATCGTACATAACACTGGTGTTGTACAGACGTGATATTTCTTCATTTGGTCTTGTACCGTGATCATGCACTGAATCTTCTTGATTCATGTACACCGACAGTATGTCTGGCATGTGGCCTGGATGAAACAGTGAGCCGTCTGGTGCAACATTAAAAGCGGGGTACCAATCGTTGTGTACAACGTTTTCGCCATCAAGGATGGGTTGTAAGTTAACGTTTGGAAGGAGGCTCCAGCCTTTGCCGTCTGTCCATATTTCTGGATAGGGAGAACCGGTTGTACCTAAAGAGGTAAATACTTGGCCTGAGGCAAGCGTTGTGCTGGATGGATACCAGCGCGTCATGGCCATCGGTTCAATTTCGGTAAACTGATTGTTGTCAAAAACACTGGTGGTTGAAACTGTTTTACCGCCACCAGCAACAAAAATTCTTCCATCTTCAAGCATTGATATACCAGCGCAGAACATATCGTGTGTGCTGTTTGGTGTGTCGGTGAAAGAGCCAGTGGCAGGGTCATAGACTGTTCCGTGAGTTGATTCCTGCTGGCCGCCAAAGGCATCAACTTGTTGAGAAGACCAAGCAACGATTCGACCGTCTGGTAAGTTCGCCGCGCCAGTGGCGATGAGAGGCCAGTCGAAAACCGGCCCCCAATTACCAAATTCAGACCATTCATCGGCTGGTCTGGCTGCGCCAAACCTGGGTATGTCATAGCGTTCGTAGCTCTGTGCAAGCTCCGCCCAGTAGTCATCGCCACCACCTGGCGCCGGATCAACCGTAGTTTCAGGTTCGATGGTTTCTGGTTCAGTCGAGTCAGGATTGTTCGGCTCTGACGTGATTGGTCCATTGACCGTAATCTGCTCACCACACCCAATGAGGGTGAATAGCAGTGCCACAGTGGCCGTTCGAAACAAGGGTGTTACGGTTAAACGATTAACCGTCAGATTGATAGGTTTCATTTTCAAATTGCTAGCCAGGCTATAGCGGTAAAAAACCGCGATAAATTGCGGGAACCTGATTTACCGAGCACAGAAAACGCCAAATTCGCGTTTCCATATAACACCTATGGACACTAAGCCCGATTTAATGTGATCGGTTTAACGGAACGACGAATTGGCATACGTCGTCCGCTGACATTTTGGGCTTATGCTGCCTGTGCTGGCGGCTTTTTTAATTCGGCTTCTCGTTTCACGTTATCAACCATTGATTCAAGAGACTCGTCATCGTCATCGAGATCATCGCCCAAAGAGCCCAATACAGGCAGTGGGTCGACAAGACGCCAAGCTGGCAGTGATGAAAGTACACTCCCCATAAGCGTACCGCCGCGGATTAACCACAGTAAGTAACCAACCGATAGGCCAGAAGATAGTGTGAATGAGCTGCCTATTAACGTCTTGTTTTCAGCGGCGCGTTCAGCAAGCTCCTCGCGCTGACGATCAAACTCATTGGCGAGTTCAGTGAATTGGATGTCGGAAGGTTGGCTGAAAGCGTCTGATAAATTCAACCAGTTAATGTTGTTCTCAAGGCGATCTATCTGCGCAATATTGATTTCGCGATTAATGCTATTAATTGCTATGCTCTCTGTATGAAGATCGAGGAAGCTAACTTTCTCCAGTGGTTTGATCAGACTTGCTAAATCAATCGACTCGTTAATTTCACCTGCTTGGCGAGCTTGCTCGATCTCAAGTGCATCCGTTGCAACTGGCTCTTCACTTTGCACTGGAGTGTTTTCGGTAATTGGAATTGTGCTGACCGTCTGTAGCGTAGTTTCAGCCGTCTCCTCAACAATTTCAGGCCCGGGCCCTGTTTCTGGTAATGCCGCAGCCACCTGTGGTTCGGGTGTGCGCTCTATGGCTATGTAAATCGGCGCAGATGATTCACCGCCGTTTCCATCATTAGCGATGAATAATAAATCGATGCTGTCAATGTTGGGTGGAGCATCGCTTATCGTCATCAACTTAGTTGTAGTATCAAATGCCAACCAGCTAGGTAAGGGCTCACCGGAGGCTAGTGTGACTGCGTAAGTTAGACTGTCGTTTTCCGGATCGACAAACAATATTTGTGAAAAATCCACTGGTTGATCTATCGATAGGCTCAAATTGTCTGGAATTGACTGAACGATAGGGACTTCGTTTACATCAGTTACATCGAGACTAAACGGTAAACTAATCGATTCACCGCTACTGTCGGTGCTGGTTATCATTAGACTGATTTGTGGTTCACTATCAATATCCAGCGCTTCAGAGAATTTAAGCTTTAATTTTTCGTCAACAATTTCGAATCGCTGATCATCCACACTGTATATATGCTGTGTATCTACGCTATCTGGGTCCACCGTTGCTAGGTTACCGATGACCACACCTGGTGTTAGTTCGGGAACCGTGTTGCCATCAAGTGAAAGGTTGACAGGCTGTTGGTTTTGACCAACCACGTTTAATGTCAAAGTGGCTGCCGGCTGTGATGTCAATTGCCCATCGCTGGCAGTCACTAACAATTCGATTTGTTGGTTCGTATCTGCATCCGTTGGTGTACCGAAAAACGTGCGCGATTGTTCGTCGTATTGCAGCCATGTTGGCAATGGCTCGCCGTTTGCTGTGACCGCGATGATGGTAATTGTATCGTTTTCGCTATCGGTGAATGCATCTAATGGAATTTGATAGAGGAATGCCTGTGCTTCTAACGCTGGTGGTGCAGTCATTAATTGAACTTGTTCAGGTGCTTCGTTGATATCGACGACGTCGATAACGATAGGTGAGCTTATCGATGCACCACTGCTGTCAGTGCTAGTAATGATTAGACTGATCTGTTGTTCGACATTAAAAATCAGCGATTCAGTGGCTTTCAACTTCAGTTCAGAATCAACGACTTCGAAACGTTGATCATCTACAGCGTAAGTGTGGAGAGTGTCCGCGGCATCCGGGTCGGTCGTCGTTAGTACGCCAATGTTTGCACCGGCAGTCAGTTCAGGTACATTGAACGTACCGTCGGTAGTGGTCAGTGTTACAGCGTTTGGCGCTTGATTAATATCGTTAACTGATATGTTCAAAGGCATCAATGGAGATGATAATGCCGGAGTTGCATCGTCTGTTGCCCATACCACTAGATCAATCACTTGACCTGCATCAGCATCGCTTGGCGTGCCAAACAACGTATTATTGGTTGCATTGTAGCTGAGCCAAGTTGGCAGTGCAGAACCGTCTGCCATCTCGACTTGCACGGACAAAGTCGTATTTAAATCTTGATCAGTGAAGGTGTTGAGCGGTATCGGGTAGGTGAACGCCGTAAGTTCTGGCGTTGACACAAAGCTTAGCGGATTTGCAATAGTAGGCGCATCGTTTTCGTTGAGGATGCTCACAGTAACCGGGTAGGCAGTACTGATTCCAGCGGCATCAGTGACGGTGACTTCGAGTTGCACTGTGTCATTAGCTTCATGATTTAACGGATTGATCAGCTCGATTTCGTTGCTCGCGGTGAGCACAAAATCGGTTGACGCCGAGTTATCGAGATTGACCAGCTGAACACTGATTGTGTCGCCGGCATCTGGGTCGGTTGGGTTGATCGGACCAGCCACGATACCAACCGAGTTCTCCGAAATCTGTGCAGTGGCCGGTACGGTGGCAGACGGTGCCTCGTTCACGTTCACTACATTGAGGGTGAACGTTTCAATAAACGATGCACTGGTGCTGTCGGTTGTTCTGACATCGATAGAAACGGATTGTTCGTTATCAATATCAAACTGCTGACCGGCTTGTAGTTGTAACTGGTTGCCGATGATCTCGAATCGAGCCGCGTTGGCAGCGCCTACGATGCTGTACGTATGCGTTGTATCCGCAGCATCGGGGTCGCTGGTGGCAAGTGTGCCGATGACCAGCGCATCAGTGAGCTCAGGTACGTTAAACGTACCGTCGGCAGTGGTCAGCGATAAAGCCACTGGCGCATCGTTTACGTCTATCACCGTGACATCAATATCGTGCGTGACGACGTTAACCTGATCAGACACCTGAATGGTTAGCGTGATCGTATTGGTGGGTGTCAACGGGTTCTCGAAATCAAACCCGTTGCCAGGTAGCAATGCAATTTGATTGTTTGCATTCAACTCAAAAAGAATCGATTCGGCAACGGTGTTCAGCAAGGTATAGTTGTAGGTGTTGATTACATCTTCATCAATCACACCAAAAGATTGCATGTCTGCACCAGCAGAATCTACTATCACCCCTGTGCTATTTTCATCGATCTGTGCAACGCTCGGTCCGGTTATGGTTGGTGCCTCGTTTGCGTCAAGGATACTCACAGTTACAGGGTAAGTTGTACTGATTCCAGCCGCATCAGTGACGATGACTTCGAGTTTGACGATGTCATTAACTTCATGATTTAACGGGTTGACCAACTCGATTTCGTTGTTCGCGGTGAGCACAAAATCGGTTGTCGGCGGGTTATCAAGGTTGACCAGCTGAACACTAACTGTGTCGCCAGCATCCGGGTCGGTTGGGTTGATTGGACCAACAACAATACCGATCAAGTTCTCGGCGATCTGTGCAGTGGCTGGTACGGTGGCAGACGGTGCCTCGTTCACATTCATCACATTCAGCGTTAATGTTTCAATAAACGATGCGCCGGTGTTGTCGGTTGTTCTGACATCGATAGAAACGGATTGTTCGTTATCAATATCAAACTGCTGACCAGCCTGTAGTTGTAACTGGCTGCCGATGATCTCGAATCGGGCCGCGTTGGCAGCGCCTACGATACTGTAAGTATGCGAGGTGTCAGCGGCATCGGGGTCGCTGGTGGCAAGGGTGCCGATGACCAGCGCATCGGTGAGCTCAGGTACGTTAAACGTACCGTCGGCAGTGGTCAGTGTTATAACGTTGGGCGCTTGATTGATATCGTTAACTGTGATGCTAAAAGGCATCAATGGAGATGATAATGCCGGAGTTGCATCGTCTGTTGCCCAAACAACTAGATCAATTACCTGACCCGCATCAGCATCGCTTGGTGTGCCTGACAATGTGTCGTTGGAGGCATCGTAGCTAAGCCAGGTTGGTAGTGCTGAACCGTCTGCCATCGCAACCTGTACAGACAAAATCTGACTAGCATCTTGATCTGTGAAAGTGTTGATTGGTATCGGAGAGTTAAACGCGGTTAGTTCTGGCGTTGATACATTGCTTAGCGGGTTTGCAATAATAGGCGCATCATTCTGATCTTTGATGGATACAGAGATCTGATGGGTATCCGTTAATGAATAACTATCAGATACTTGAATAGTGAGTAGTACCGGATTTGTTGCGCCTGCCAGATTCTCAAAATCTAACGGATTGTCTACTACAAGCTTTTTAGTGACGGGGTCAATCGAAAAATTTGTTGATAAACCGCCAGTGTCGTCGAGTACCGCAAAAGTCAGAGAATCACCTAGATCGGGATCGGTGGCGATCAGAGCCGGGAGGGCAATTTCATTGATATCGACGACAGGCCCTGTCTGGTTCTCCACTATGCTGCCCAAAATGGGATTGCTCGAAGCCATACTAGGCGATTCGTTCACATCATCAATAGTCACAGTAAATGTTTGTGGTAACGATGTGGCGGTTTGATCATCCACTGCTGTTACAACAAAATCAAAGCTACCCATAGTTTCGAAATCAAAAGTGACACCAGGTTTTTGCTGAATATTGCCGCTTACGTATTCTACGTATTGGTTTGGATTGCCAGTGGCATCGGTGACTGTAACGGTTGGCATAGGGCTGTCAATATCAGCAGCGACAACGGTTGCGAATATCACGCCCGTATCCGATTCTAATATTGTCAGGTTCGTGTTTGATACAGTGATAGTAGGTGCATCATTAACCGGTGTTATATCAATGTTGAAAGTGCCGGTTAAATCTGTAGTATCCAGTGACGCATCCGAGACGATAAACGTAAATGAATCAGCAATAGCTTCTGCGCCATTTTGGGTGTAGCTTAGCTTGCCAGTATCTATATCTTCTTGAGTAAAATGCCCATTTACCGGAGGAGGAGTGCTCTGCAGTATTTGAGCGCCATTAAGGAACAGCGCCCCTTGTTGAGGATACTCGTCGATTGTATATTTAATATCTGCAGCGGGCGCTGGGTCGACGTTACCCGTGGCAGTATGGCTTAAGACAGTATTGTCTATTATTTTCGACGCGTTTTCGGCTACAAGAATCGGGCTGTTTATTGTAACTCTTGGTGGTGTATTAACTGTTGACAGTGTTGCAAGCGTTAACGAGTAGGGTGCTTGATCGAGCTGAATAGGTGCGCCAGCATTGACTAAATTTTTGTCGACGTAGTTAATGGTTCCGCCAGCCCCAACACCTTCATCCACAAACCATAAGCGACTGGTTCCTTGGTCAAACTCGATATCACTGAACCCGGTTGTCGGGTTGCGCGCGAGCATTAGTTCTGGTTGAGCACCCGTTAGATCCAGTTTCCATAAAGTGTTTTTTTCGGCAACATATGTTGCATTCTCCATGGCTCCAAAAGCAACACCTCTAACGAGTTCGTTGTTATCGCTAGTGGTGTTTATGGTGGTTGGCTGATTGGCACCGACATCGACGTGTTTAAAAGGTCCAGTGGCGTTAACGCCACTATCACCCCAAACCATTATTGGATCACCTGACAAGTCGGATTTGGTTTCAATTGTAAGAGTGGAAACTGAGTCACTAATATACGCGCTACCGTCCGGATTTGTAAAATTGATAGGTATATCTATCGGGTTAAGCCAAGTGTTTGGTTTTCCAGTTCCATCAACACCTTCCTGTATATTAAACTTAACCAGTTTAAAGTCAGCGTTATTCGAATAAGAATGTAGAGCGATATAAAGTACATTATCTGCACTTGGGTCAGCTGTTTCTTCTATCGCCAAAGAATAGCTTTTGAAGGATTGGCTGACATCGAATGTGTGGCCGGTTGTTACAGTTCCCCCACCGATAGACAAAAAACTGTTTGCAACAATTTCACCTTCTGCAGTTGAAAATACAATGTCGAAGTAATCTCCCACAAAAGGAATGGTTGAATGTCTGATAAAAAATAGTTGTCTGGTTTTCGCATCATATGCAATGTCTAGGCGTTCTTGTTCAACACCATTATCTAGCGGTTCAATAATTTGCTGTAAAGCGGATCCATCCTCATTCATACGATAAACAGAATAATCATCCTTATCAATCCAAAATAATTTACTCCCTACAGATGTCATATGAGCCTCTACCGCACCGGCGTCTACAAACTCGTTGCTCATAATGCCGTAAGCATCGAGCCGTGGGGCTCCAGCGCCTGCATCAATCGCATCGCTTTTCGGATTCAGCTGCAGGTGCATTGCATGACTGTCATTGAAGTTCGCCAGTTCGCTGGATAGATTAGCATCAACCACATAAGTCTCACTATCGATTTGAATAATGTCGTTGATTAACGCTGTGTCCTTGAAATAGGTTTCCTGCTCCCTAGCGTCACGCGTGATCACGTTAAAGCCTGCCGAAACAACGCCCTCAGAGATTTGATAATGTCCAGAGCCGGGTACACCAAGTTTGTCCTGTGAATCGTTCTGGCTAACTATAGAGTTGTAAAGCGTAGCGCCTGAGTTGGCACCGTTGTCAACATCGATGGCGCCGCCAGTATCCTCTGCCACGTTCTTCGCGATGGTGGTATTTTCTATGGATAGATAACCTCCGTTAAGCCGTATTGCACCGCCATCGAGAGTGGCTATGTTTTCAAAAAATGTGCTGTTTACAATTGTCGGATTACCTGCGTTAAAGAAGTTAATGCCGGCACCGTCTATTGCAGTGTTATTTGCAACGGTGGAGTTGGTCATTGCCAAGCTGCCTTGCACACTGAGTCCGCCGCCTTCACCAGCATCGGCGTGATTTCCACTGATTATCGAGTCATGTATCGTCAGAGTGGCTGCGTTCGTATGAATGCCCCCACCATTGTTTTGTGATGCGGTATTGCTGTTTATGGTTGATTCGCTTACCAACATTTCTCCTTCAACGTATGCGCCACCGCCGTAGTTTTTGCTGGTGTTGCCGGTCAGTGTTGAATTTTCCTGAAGTGTAAAAGTGCCTCGTACATAGACACCGCCGCCATTAGTAAAAGCGTTGTTAGTATCGAAATCGGTATGAATGGCCGTTACCGATGCCTGTGTACCTACGTATAAACCGGCACCATCCACAGCCCGATTCAGATTGAAGTACGAATCTGTGATTAGGACATTCGAATCGACATGCAAACCTCCACCATTGACGATCGCCTCGTTGTCTATGAAATTAACGTTATTCAGCGTTGATAGTGGACCGGCATTGATCATAAGGCCACCCCCGTCCAGCCATGCCGAGTTACCCGAGATCGTGCTGTCAGTAATGGTTATTCCGGCGGTACCATAATTATCAACGTAAATTCCGCCACCGTTTCCAGACGCCGACTCGTTTCCCTCAACATGAACATCGGTCAGCGTTGCAACAGATCCGCTAACGCGTAATCCCGCACCAAAGTCGTCAATTACTCCGCCTGAAATAGTCAATCCGGAAAGATTAAACTCTATACCTGCATGTGCATCCAGCACACGCATCTGGTTGCCTGGATTGGCAATAGCGGTAATCTTGGTGCCGGCATCAGCGCCAGCACCTTCAATCGTCAGATTGTGTGTTATATCTAAATCACCGGTGAGCGATGCATCTTCATCTCCCACAGCATCACCGATGTTCAGAATGTACTCTGTGGCAGCGCTTAACGTTATTGTTATGTTAGCCGGATCAGTCTCGTTATTTGCAGCAGCGATTGCTTCGCGCAGTGAAATCTCGTTACCGTTCAGTCCTGCATCTTGTATCAATGCGTCGATTGAGCTTGTGTCATTGATCAACTGATCACCGGCGTGAGTGACTTCCAACACTCGGTTTGTAATTGGATCCCACGGCGCCAGAATGTGCTCCCAATTGTTTTGTAAGGCAGCACTGACTAGTGCACCTGTTTCAATCTGACCGGTCGAATATTCAAGTGCCCAGTCACCACCTAGGCTTGCGTGACCCGTATCATTAGAGCTCACGGCAACATCTGCACCCGTTAGTGCAGCAAGCTGATCCATTAAATTCAAACCATCAGTGCTTGCACCAATCTCGCAGCCGTAAATCAGTAGATCGGCATCTGTGCTTAGATTCTCTCCCCATGCGGTGATCGACAATGCATGATCGCTTAGCGAGCTTGTTGACAGAGAATCAGACCCTAGGCGAACACTAGGCCCAAAACTGTGTGACACCAGGTGGACAGAGTCAACATTGTCGAAATTTGCCAGCGTATTTTTTACAATATCAATTCCACTTTCAGACTGATCAATAATCACGACTTTTACCGACGTGGATTTATTAGCCGTGATGTCATCGATAATGGATTGCAATTCAGGAACGCGCGAATCAATGAACACGACTTCAATTTTATCGTTGTCATGGTTGCTCGCAGAGAGATCAAGCTCAGGGTAAAAATCGAGTAGGGTGTTTGAATCTGCTAGTTCGTCAGGCACTAACGCGCCTCCCAACACACTCAAGGAGTCTGCTGAGAAAAGTACCCTAGGTTCAAGCATCTCCGCTATTGGAGCTTGTCGAGCCTTCTTGTTGTTTTTGCCCATATTGTTTCACTGTCTACCGGCTAGCCGATTAGTTGTGTAATCGGTTCGAAAAAAACCACGCTCTCGTCACGAAAAAGCGGCGAAAACAGGAATTTCTGTAGTGTGAATCACGAATTCAAGGCGGGTTAAGGCGCGACCTATATGAAATTTATTGAACCAACGCACAAAAATAAGCGCGTTTACAGCCTATTTATGTCTTATGAGCTTGATTTAAAAGACTACTGATGCGCGTCGCAAGCCAGTATTTGCTTGATTTATCTCCAACAAAACCAACATGTCCGCCATGTTCGGACAGCTCTAAAGTGACCTCAGAACTTAACTCTGATTCTTTTGGGAGCACATCGTGGGTAAAAAATGGGTCGTCTAGTGCATAGACGATATGGGTGGGAATTTTTATGTCTTTAAGGTACTGCCTAGCGCTGCATTTTGAATAGTAGTCATGCACATTTTCAAACCCATGCAAAGGGGCTGTCAGTGCATCGTCAAATTTCCAAAAATTCTCTAATTCGCTGGTGGCCGCCGACAAGCCGAGCTCTGGGTATCGTTCGCGTTTGATCTCATGATGCTTGCGCATCTGTGTAATCAAGTGCCGTTGATATCCTCGCGTCAACCCAGTATTCAATTTATCAGCGCCAATGCTTAACACCAATGGTGGGCACACGCCAATAGCGCTGGATAATTGACATTTATTACTTTGCTCACCAACATACTTCAATAATGCATTTGCGCCCAAAGAATATCCGACCGCATTAACGGGAACATTAGGAAAGCGCTGCGTAACCAATTCAACCATTCGGTGAATATCGTCGGTTGCGCCCGAATGATACGAACGTGCCAGTCGATTTGGTTCGCCACTGCAGCCACGCCAATGCATGAAAACTGGTCGCATTCCGTCGGTTTCTAGCTGATTAAACACCATTTTCACGTAAGCACTATCGATGCTACCAGCCAATCCGTGAAAGATACAAACAAACGCGCCGCTGGTTTTTTTACTCCAATTTATATCCAGAAAATCGCCATCATCAAGTTCCAAACGTTCGCTATTTGAAGCAATTGGAGGATGCGCAACGAGCTTGCTTGCAACAATCGTTTGTAAATGGGGGTTGCGTAACCACCAGCGCGGACTAAATTTACTCTTGATGATCACAAGTTTGGGCTCTGTTCTTTAAATTATGCGCATTTTAATTTCAAATGACGACGGCTATCAGTCGGCTGGCATCGGTGCGCTACACACTGCCATGAAAAAATTAGGTGAAACCACTGTAGTGGCACCCGATAGAAATCGCAGTGGCGCGAGTCATTCGCTTACTTTAACGCATCCAATACACGTTCACCGACATCCGGATGAGGTGTATTCGGTGGAAGGCACACCAGCCGATTGCGTCAATATTGCTTTGAGCGGTCTACTCGATCCCGATATTGATATTGTGGTTAGTGGTATCAACGATGGACCAAATATGGGAGATGATGTTTTGTATTCAGGAACAGTAGCCGCAGCCATGGAAGGCAGATTTTTAGGGCAACCGGCGATTGCACTATCGATGGCAAGCCATAAGCCGAGCCATTTTGAAACTGCCGCAAAAATCGCAGAGCAATTGGTTGCACGGCTCGCAGTGGCTCCGTTGCCAGCCAACACCATACTCAATGTCAACGTCCCTGACGTCGCTTTTGACCTGATCAAAGGCATGCGGTTGACGAGACTAGGCACTCGACATCCCTCAGCCAATGCCATAAACCAAGAAAGTCCACGGGGCGAGTCTATTTTTTGGATTGGTGCTGCCGGCGCAATAAACGATCGCAGCGATGGAACAGATTTTCACGCGGTTGAAAACAACTACGTATCAGTAACCCCGCTCACTGTCGATTTGACTAGTGTTGATTCATTGCAACCTGTCGGCGATTGGCTGGAGCAACTCTCTTGATTTTAAGTCCTGTTCAGATTGCCGGTATTGGCATGACATCTCAGCGAACACGTAATCGTATGGTTGGCCGGCTACGTGATCGTGGCATTGAGAACGAAAGTGTTCTCGAAGCGCTTGCGTCAGTGCCTAGACATTTGTTTGTTGACGAGGCAATGGCCACGCGAGCCTACGAAGACTCTTCACTACCAATAGGTGAGGGGCAAACTATCTCTCAACCCTATGTGGTTGCTCGGATGACAGAAGTATTGCTTGAGCAAGGACAATTAAAAAAAGTGCTTGAAGTTGGCACCGGCTCTGGTTACCAGGCGGCTATTTTGTCGCAACTTGTGGGAACGGTTTACACCGTTGAGCGTATAAAAAATCTGTTAGACAAGGCGCGTCATCGCTTCCGTGCGCTCGAATATCGTAACTTACAGACACGCCACAGTGACGGCAGTTGGGGTTGGGCAACTAATGGCCCTTACGAAGCCATTATTGTTACCGCGGCACCTTCATCAGTGCCTGAACCATTGTTAGAGCAATTGACGATTGGTGGAAGAATGATCGTACCAGTGGGTAATCAGCAACGGCAACAAATGCTGACGGTGATCACTCGTACCAAGTCAGGCTATGAGCGACGTGAGCTCAGCGATGTAAAGTTCGTGCCATTTCTCACGGGGAAGTCTTAAATAATATCATTGTCGATAAATAATTAAATCGTTGTGGCAACTCTGAAATTGCCTACTACACTTTTTAAGTGGTTGATCACTCTGCGCAATTCTGGCAGAGCATAATAATTTGGCGAACCAAAGTGGTTACGTACACATAAAAGATCAATCTGTGTGGTTGCTGGGACCAACCCTGTATTTAAGCTAAAACGTTCTTTAAAAACGTCTGGTGAAAGTACATAAACGAGACAATTGATCGACCAATGAAAAATGCATTTTCACTAAACAGTATTCTGTTTTCAACGTTAGCACTTGGCGCGTGCGCCTCTGTACCTGAGGTTGAAAATCGACTGCAGTCTATGCAGTTTCATTCCAATATGTATGTGGTTCAAGCTGGTGAAACAGTCGAGTCCATCGCCCATCGTTATCAATTAACTGCAGCAGAGCTCGAATCGCTAAACCCAGGTATCCGCAATTCGATGATTGCAGGATTACGTATTAACGTGCGGCCTGGCACTTCACTGTCACCTGATGTACGCGCACGAGCCAGCTACGCACCAGCTCGCCAACCACAATTAGTATCGTCACGCGATGCTTGGAATCAACGGCGGCAAGAACAAATAGTCGGCAGAGATAACGTGACTGTCGCTCCAGTGCCGGTCAATCCAGAAATTCAGCTTAGTCAACCTGTCCGTCAGCAACCAGTCGAAGTCATTGTTGCTGAAGAGCCTGTTGAAGCATTAATCACTGAAATCCCTGCAACGTCGTGGTCGAATGAACAAGTGGTTGTGGCAACAGGCAATTTAACGGAAGAAATTATTGTCGATACATTGGACTATGAGCCAGTGCAGGGTGGTCGTGCTGCAATGGATCAGCAATTACAGCAATTCGTTGGCGAATGGTCTTGGCCAACTGACGGGCAAGTTGCACGTGAATTTGCACCTAACGAAGTCGGTGGGCAAGGTGTGGACATAGCCGGTGTTCCTGGGCAGCATGTGCGCGCTGCAATGGCCGGAACGGTTGTTTATTCTGGTCGAGATTTAAGTGGCGGTGGTAATTTGATTATCGTCCGACACAACGATGATTTGATGACAACTTATTCCCATGCAGACCAACTCTTCGTTGCCGAAGATGATCAGGTTGCTGCAGGCGACCCTATTGCAAGTCTGGGATGGAACTCAAATAGGGAATCAGTTTTGCGTTTTGAAGTTCGAGAAGATGGAAATCCGCTCGATCCGATGCGTTTTTTACCCGCAAGATAAAAAAGTTGGCGTGATTTTCTCTAACAAATGTAAATGCGCTAAATTACACGAGCATATAGTCGTAAGTTACTATAAACTATATAATATATTGTATAAATAACGTCCGGTCTAAGCTGGGTGAATTTGTTGTGGAGACAGAACTAAATGGCTATTGAGGAACGATCTGGCTGGGCGGCGTCAGAGAACGAAGTGGCGAACACAGTTCGGAACGCTATCGTTGATGATGCGGAGCAGGTTGAAGAAGAAGCAGAGGATGCGCCTGAAGAGCAGATCACGGCCAGTAAACTGCGTGATGCCAGCCGTAAAGAGATGGATGCAACTCGACTCTATTTGAAAGAGATCGAACATTCTGAACTGCTGACGGCAGACGAAGAAAAATTCTATACCCGTAAGGCGCAAGCTGGCTGTGATAAGTCACGGGCTAAAATGATTGAATGTAACTTACGATTGGTCGTAAAAATCGCCAGACGCTATATGAACCGTGGTCTTGCCTTACTTGATCTTATAGAGGAAGGGAATCTTGGTTTAATTCACTCAGTTGAAAAATTTGACCCTGAAAGAGGTTTCCGCTTTTCAACTTATGCCACTTGGTGGATTAGACAGACTATCGAACGTGGCTTAATGAATCAAACACGTACTATTCGTCTTCCGATACACGTTGTAAAAGAAATGAACGTGTATATCAAGGCTGAACGTCGACTTCAACAGTCGCTTGATCGTGAGCCAACAGCTGAAGATATTGCTGCAACCGTTGAGCGTCCAGTTGCCGACGTGAAGCGTCTGCTTGGACTGCGTGATCGCGTAACGTCTGTTGATGTTGCAATTGGGAAGGACGGTGAGCGTCCATTGCTGGACATTATTCCAGATGAGAACAATGTTGACCCATCTATGCTGTTACAGGATGAGCGAGTCAATTCCAATATAAACGCTTGGCTGGAAAAGCTAGAATCCAAACAACGCGAAGTACTGGTTCGTCGGTTTGGTTTGCATGGTCATGAGAAATCAACGCTTGAAGAAGTAGGACAAGAATTAGGCGTAACACGCGAACGCGTGCGCCAGATTCAGATGGAAGCGCTTAAGCGTTTGCGTCGTATTCTTGAAGGCAGTGGCTACACCGCCGAAAATCTATTTATGGCATAAGTAAGCCAGATCATCATGGTAGCGGCCGTTCGATGGCCGCTACTAGTGATCAAACTGCAGTAAAGCCGCCGCCACCGGTCTGTGCTCCCCAATCAAAACACTATAAGTTCGACACGCCGCACGCGTATTCATCACCTCTACCGCCAGATTTTTCTTAGCCAATTCTGCCAGTAGCGACATGTTCGGAAATCGGTGGTCACTTCCTGTGCCCAGAAGTATTATTTCTGGCCGCTCACCTTTAAGAGAATCGCTCAATAAAGGTTCAAAATGCTCAGCAGTTAGGCTCTCTAAGTCTCCGGAGAACCACCCTTCAAAAACCTCATTTGCGGTGATCAGAATATTCTGTGAGTAAGCCGTTCCATTGATGCTGATGGAGCCAGGGCCGTAGTGGCTAATGAGGTTCTGCTCACTGGTTTCGAGTTTTATTTTCATGAACCTATGTCTTATTTAGATTGATTCGGATTTTATTGGCTACGACTCGTATAATACTCGGCTCAATAGATGATGGGTCAACCATCGAACCTTCAATCGGAGATACTGTTTGAAACCGGTCAATATTGGCCTTTTAGGCCTCGGTACCGTAGGGCAGGGTGTAGCTAACATTCTGGTGCGTAATGCTGTCGAAATAGAGCGACGAGCCGGGCGTGGCATTCAGGTTAAGCTTGCCAGCGTTCGCTCACAGGGAAAAAGTCTGGCGGGTACGCTGGGTATTGAAACAACAGGTGACCCAAGCGACGTTGTCAACGACCCTGAAATTGATATTGTCTGTGAGAACATGGGTGGCGAGCAGCCGGCGCTCGATTTGATCATGACGGCGATTAAAAACGGCAAGCATGTCATTACAGCCAATAAAGCACTGATCGCTATTCACGGTAACGAAATATTCGAAGCCGCTCGTAAGCATAAGGTGATTGTTGCATTCGAGCCAGCCGTGGCTGGTGGCATCCCCATAATAAAAGCCATTCGAGAGGGATTGGCTGCAAACCGTATTGATTGGTTAGCTGGAATCATCAACGGTACCGGTAACTTTATTCTAAGCGAGATGGCCGCAAAAGGCCGTGAGTTTGAAGACGTTTTGGCTGAAGCTCAAGCGCTTGGGTACGCCGAAGCCGACCCGGAATTTGATGTCGAAGGCATCGATGCTGCGCATAAGCTGACCATCCTTGCATCCATTGCGTTTGGAATTCCGCTGCAATTTGATGCGGTATTCACCGAAGGCATCAGTAAAATTAGCCCAGATGATGTGAAATTTGCTGATGAGCTTGGCTATAAAATCAAACATCTAGGCGTAGCCCGCCGCCGGCCAGATGGTATCGAGTTGCGCGTCCATCCAACGCTGATTCCAGAACATCGTCTAATTGCTAACGTTAATGGCGTGATGAATGCGGTGCTGGTGCAAAGCGATGCTGTCGGTCCATCACTGTATTACGGCCCAGGCGCTGGGTCTGAACCTACCGGTTCGTCTGTTGTTGCTGATATTATTGATGTCGTCAGAGCACTGTCAACTGATCCTGAACTTAGAATGCCGCATTTGGGTTTTCAGTTCGATGCACTTTCAGATCAGTCTGTACTCAAATCCGAAGACTTCGAGTCGGCCTATTATTTGCGCCTACAAGCTGAAGATAAGCCGGGAGTCATGGCCGATATCATGGGTATTTTTGGTGCGCTGGATATTAGTATTGAAGCGATATTGCAAAAAGAGCCTGCGGATGTGAACGCGGTAGACTCAACAGTGCCGGTTATCTTATTAACTCGTACTGTACGTGAAGGGCTCATTACCAATGCGATAAAACAAATTTCTGCATTGGGTTCGGTCACTGAAGAAATTAGCATGCTACGTGTAGAGACACTCAGCTAACCTTATAAATAAAAGTTTATTCCAATGTCAGAGTCTAAAAATCCGCAAACGACACACTATCAAGGTTTGATAGAGCGTTATCGTGACCGATTACCGGTGGATGACAATACACCGGTTATCTCATTAAATGAGGGCAATACGCCCTTAGTTAAAATGATTAACTTACCCGGCATCATTGGTAAGTCTTTCGAGATGTACGTTAAATTCGACGGTCAGAATCCAACAGGTTCTTTTAAAGATCGTGGGATGACTATGGCGGTCAGTAAGGCTGCTGAGAAAGGGGCAAAAGCGATTGTATGCGCATCCACTGGCAACACATCGGCTGCAGCGGCTGCCTATGCAGCACGTGCAGGCATGACCGCTTTTGTTTTAATACCCGAAGGCAAAATTCCAATGGGAAAGCTTGCCCAAGCTATTGCCCATGGTGCAGTGGTGCTGCAAATTCGTGGTAATTTCGATGACGGCATGCGGCTAGTTAAAGAAGTGGCTGGGGAGGCGCCAGTTGAGATCGTCAACTCAATAAATCCTTATCGTTTGCAAGGACAGAAAACTGGCGCGTTTGAAATCGTTGAAGCGCTTGGGCGTGCACCTGACTATCATTGTATTCCGGTGGGAAATGCGGGCAACATTTCAGGCTATTGGATTGGTTATTCTGAAGCTTGCGGCCACAACACGGCATCGTGCACACTGTGTAACGGCAATTGTCCTTACCTTGAAAATCCTATGACCAATACTCGCCCGATCATGGTCGGATATCAGGCTGCAGGTTCAGCACCTTTTCTACGCGGCGAACCAGTAGAAAATCCAGAGACGGTTGCGACTGCCATTCGTATTGGCAACCCACAAAGCTGGGATCTGGCAAAGGCCGCTGTGTCTGAATCGAATGGTTGGTTCGACGAAGTCACAGACAAGGAATTGCTGGATATGCAGTCAATGTTGGCCAGTAAAGAGGGCATATTCTGCGAGCCTGCATCCGCAGTATCGGTCTGTGGTGCATTGCGTGATTTAAAGGCAGGCAAGATTCCAGAAGGTTCTTTAATTACCTGCACCGTCACTGGACACGGATTGAAGGACACCGCAACGGCTATAGCGGGTCGCGACCCTGTTCAAACGGTTGATGCGGAATTGTCTTCAGTAAAAGCGGCCATACTTGCGCACATCTGATTAGCGCAATGATTAAAACGTCAATTCTTAGCCTGAGTTCTTAGCGGTAGCTCGAAGCTGCTCCGTTGAGAAGTTGGCGTTTTCTAAATCGCCGTATTTGTGTAGGCATTCGATGTAACGTCTTCGGCTAATCGTTTGAGAGCCCATACTCATAAGGTGTGGATTTTCAAGTTGGCAGTCGATCAAATCGTATTTACCTGTTTGAGCCAAGTACGCCAAAGCGACCTTTGATGCATCGCGTTCGCGCGAGAACATCGACTCGCCAATAAAGAGGCGGCCCAGCTGAATACCGTAAAGTCCGCCGACAAGGCGAGGGCCCATCCAAACTTCCAGCGAACGTGCAAAACCGAATTCGTGCAATTTGCAGTAGGCATCGATCATGGCGTCAGTGACCCAAGTTCCACTGCTGTTCGCGCGCGGTGCACCACATTGCTTCATGACCTCACGGTACGCAAGATTCTCAGTGACTTCATATTTGCCACTGCGAATAGTTTTCGACAAACTGCGTGTGATGCGAATAGATTCAGGCCAAATGACGCAGCGTGGGTTAGGTGACCACCAAAGAATCGGTTCACCTTCTTCATACCAAGGAAAGATGCCAGAACGATAGGCATTGAGTAGCCGACCAGGGCTAAGATTACCGCCGGCCATAAGCAAGCCGTCCGGCTCGCTAAGCGCGTTACTGACGTCTGGAAAATCAGTCAGTTCGTCATCCGGTGCTAAAAACGGTATTGGCATTTACATTGGCCAGTTCTAAGTAATGGCTATATCTGAATGTTTAAACGGCAACAAATTCGTTAACCCTTCGCGTCTGTGTTCTACATGTTGTCTCTCTTCATTGAGAAACTCGGTTATCGCTTCACGAAAGCCTGCGTGTTCAATGTAGTGTGCAGACCTTGTGAGAGTCGGTACAAAACCTCGTGTTATTTTGTGTTCACCCTGAGCACCCGGTTCAAAGCTCTGGAGCCCATTGTCTATGCAGTACTCTATTCCCTGATAGTAACAGGCTTCAAAGTGAAGACTGTTGTGTTCTGCGCTACAACCCCAGTACCTTCCGTACAGAGTTGTATCCCCAATAAACATGACCGAGCAAGCAATCGGCTTTACCGGTTCGCACGCGTTACTGTCGTATACAAACACAACCAACACATTACCACCAAATACGGCCCCAATTCGCTTAAAAAAGGCCAATGTGAGTGATGCATTGCCCCATTTTCGGTCAAATGTGGATTGGTAAAGCTCGTGTACGTAATCCCACTCAAGCGTCGTCAGGGTATTACCCAGCCTTTGGTCTAGTCTTAGCGCTGCATCAGTGACATGTCGACGTTCACGCTTGATGGTCTTGCGTCTTTTTGCTGTGCACTGTTCGAGGAATTCGTCGAACGACTGATAATTATTGTTCTGCCAATGATATTGGCAATCTATCCTTGAAAGTGCAATGGAGCTACTTGGCTCTGTAACATCAGCCGCTTGCGCATCACTTTCGTATTCGATATCCGTAATACTACTATGCGTAGTTTTACTAATACTGCTGCAGAGAAGTTCACTTTCTTCCTCAGTTATAAATAACCAATGTACACCAGAGTAGGCTTCAGATCGACAGAACTGACGGGCCGCATTGGCCAATAAAATCCTACTTTCATCCCGCGGCAAACCCGGATGAATGAGTATGCGTTGTCCAGTGGCAGGTGTGAATGGGATGCTGCAAACCAGCTTTGGGTAGTACGGCATGTTGTGACGTTCAAAGGCTTCCGCCCAAGCAAAGTCAAAAACAAATTCTCCGTATGAATTGGTTTTAAGATAAGCAGGCATTGCACCGACTAGTTTTTTATCTCTGCTAGAGTCCCACAGTAGGAAGTAACGCGGGTACCAACCGTTGTGTTTCCCGAGACAATTCGTACACTCTAATGAATACAAAAATTCGTGTCTAAGAAACGGGTTGCCGTCATCACATAGTGCATTCCATTGCGCCTGATCAATATCAACTAGCGTATCGCGCACCTCAATACTTAATGTATTTTGGGTAGCCGACTTATCCATCATTGTTTGGCTCAGCTTTCGATGCTGTCCAGATACTTTTCAGCATCCAGAGCCGCCATACAGCCAGTGCCTGCAGAGGTGACTGCCTGTCTGTAGACATGGTCCATTACATCGCCAGCAGCGAAGATGCCTGGCACACTTGTCGCTGTGGCGTTGCCGGCCAGTCCACTGTTCACTTTTATATAGCCACCGTTAATGTCCAGCTGATCTGCAAATATATCGGTATTGGGTTTATGCCCAATGGCAATAAATACACCCATTAAATCCACGTTGGTATCTGCCCCAGTGTCTGTGTGTTTCACCCGCATACCGGTTACGCCAGATTGGTCGCCGATAACTTCTTCAAGCGTGTGATTCCACATGATAGTGATGTTGCCGTTTTTCCCACGCTCGAATAATTTGTCCTGCATGATTTTTTCCGAGCGCAAACTGTCTCGTCGATGAACTAGCACGACTTCACTGCATAAATTTGATAAATACAGGGCCTCTTCAACCGCCGTATTACCGCCGCCGATGACTGCGACTTTTTGGTTTTTGAAGAAAAACCCATCGCAGGTGGCGCAAGCCGATACACCGCGACCTTTGAATGCTTCTTCAGATTCAAGTCCCAGGTACTTTGCACTGGCGCCGGTGCAAATAATGACTGAGTCGCACTGATACTGGACAGAGTCGCCATTGAGCTTAAATGGTTTTTCACTGAAATCGACGGAGTTGATGTGGTCCGAAATAATTTGTGTGTCAAAGCGTGTCGCATGTGCTTTGAACCTTTCCATCAGGTCAGGTCCGAGAACACCTTGGGCATCTGCTGGCCAGTTATCGACATCGGTTGTGGTCGTTAATTGGCCACCTGGCTCAACACCCGCAATAATGACGGGTTTCAGGTTGGCACGAGCGGCGTAGACAGCGGCTGTATAGCCTGCAGGGCCTGATCCGATGATGATAAGTTTGTGGTGTTGTACGTCGGTCATTTCGAATTTTGGTTGTCTAAATGGAGAACCACAATGGTACGGGATGAAAGCCAAGCAGGCCACCTTCAAATGTCTCTGCTACACTCTGTTTAGCCGGTATTTTTTCAACACCGAGCGTCGGATTCAACTCACCTAACTAGTTGCAGGATTGGAATTGGCTCAAGCAACCAAGAAGCGCGCGTCGGCAAAAAAAGGCGGTAGTGCCGCTGCGAAACAAAAAGAGGCGGCAGCGCTCGATCGTGCACAAACGCGGGCTTTGGCCTCGGCGTCACTCGCCAACAGTGCAACACTCGGACAGATGAAGCGTGTGTTTCGCGAAATGGGCGGAATTGTCTGTTTTTTTACGGCCGTGATTGTTGCACTCGCACTGTTCACTTTCAACGTAAACGACCCTGGCTGGTCGCATACGGGTACCGGCACCGGAGTCAATAATAGTGTTGGTCGAGCAGGGGCTTGGTTTGCCGACGTTGCGTTCTATCTGTTTGGTTTTATGGCCTATTTGGTACCGGTCTTGTTACTGGTCGTGGGTTGGGCTTTGTTCAGTGATCACCGACGCAAAAAGCCACGTACCTACCAACCGTTTGCTTTCGTGAGAGTCATTGGTATTGCACTTATGCTTCTAACGGCCAGTGGCTTAGCTGATTTACATTTTGGCGTGCCTGCCGGTTCTCTGCCAACAGGGACTTTTGGTGGAGGCGTTCTGGGTACTGAGGTCGCTTGGCGGCTGGTGTCCTTTTTGGATGCATTGGGAACCACTTTGCTATTACTGGCATTATTTTTCTGCTCGCTGACGCTGGCTTTCGGCACATCTTGGCTGACGCTAATAGAAAGTATGGGTGAAGTAGTATTAAAGTTAATTGATCGGGCTAACGATGGTTTTGCAACGCTATTGGGTCGATTTGATGAGCGACGGAAGGTTCGCGTGGCTGATCAAACTCGCCGTGAACGTGTTAAATCGGTCCCCGTCGTGGCTGTCGGTGACCCCTTACTCGATGGCGTTGGATCGGCTGCACCCAAAACTGGCTTGGCCGCAGCTCTAGAGGCCGCGCGCGACAAGGCAAAACGCTCTTCAGTAGCTGCAATAAGTGCTGCAAAATCGATTGGCGATAGCGATGCTCGTGGCAACGCAAAATCGCGTTCAAGTGTGGTGCGCTCGACTGATATCGATGCTCGCTTGGATGGCGCAATGCGAGCACGCGAAGCGCAAATTGATACCGCTTCAGAATCTCCGGTGAAGCAAGCACTGGCACGTGCGTCTACCGAAAAGGCAAAGAGCGCGAAATCGGCATCGGCCAAAACTGAATCAGTCGCAAGCCAAAGTCACAGTGTGGCAGATGAACTGGCGGACGATGAGTCGGTAGCTGCAGCTGATGCGCCACGAAAGAAAAAGATCGCAATAAAGCAACGTATTCCTGAGCAGCGCCAAACAAAGTTGTTTCTTGACGCACCCGATTCAGAGTTGCCACCAATATCGTTATTGGATGCGCCGGAACCACAACGTCCGGGGTTTTCTGATTCAGAACTCGAAGCATTGTCTCGATTGCTTGAAGACAAACTAGCTGAATTTAGAATTGCCGTGGAAGTTGTCGCTGTGCATCCGGGTCCTGTTATTACCCGCTTTGAAATGCAACTGGCACCTGGAATAAAAGCCAGCCGCATTACTAACCTTTCGCAGGATATCGCTCGATCACTATCATTGGTCAGCGTTCGCGTTGTAGAAGTTATTCCCGGTAAATCAACCATTGGTATTGAAGTACCAAACGAACACCGAGAGATTGTACAGCTCAGCGAAATGCTGCAATCAGATGAATACAGCAGTAAAGATTCACCACTGACCATCGCATTAGGTAAAGACATCAGTGGTCAGCCAGTCACTGCAGACCTTGGTCGTATGCCTCACTTGTTAGTTGCGGGTACAACCGGTGCAGGTAAGTCGGTTGCGGTTAATGCCATGTTGGTCAGCTTGCTTTACAAAGCGACACCAAATGACGTGCGATTGATTCTCATCGATCCAAAGATGCTTGAATTGAATGTCTACGACGGCATTCCACATTTACTCACGCCGGTTGTAACAGACATGAAAGAGGCGGCTAATGCACTGCGTTGGTGTGTGGGTGAAATGGAACGGCGCTACACCGTCATGGCCGAACTTAAAGTGCGCAACATCACTGGTTATAACAAAAAAATTCGCGAAGCCATCGATGCGGGTACACCGATTGTCGATCCATTGTATAAAGCTGAACTTTCGCTTGAACCTACCGCAGCTCCTCCAACGCTCGAACCTATGCCTTTTATTGTTGTGGTGGTTGACGAATTCGCCGACATGATGATGCAGGTGGGTAAGAAGGCGGAAGAGATGATTGCGCGTATTGCTCAGAAGGCTCGAGCCGCAGGTATACATTTAATACTGGCAACACAACGACCGTCAGTGGATGTCATCACAGGCCTTATCAAAGCTAACATCCCAACGCGTATTGCTTTCCAAGTGTCACAAAAAGTAGATTCTCGTACCATCCTAGATCAAGGTGGTGCAGAGTCGCTACTAGGTCACGGTGACATGTTGTACCTGCCACCGGGCACGGCATTACCGGTGCGTGTTCATGGTGCGTTTGTTGATGATCATGAAGTGCATAACGTTGCCGGTCACATTCGCGCAACCGGTGAGCCAAATTACATAGAGGCAATTTTACAAGAGTCGGTTGGCGCGATTCCTGGATTGTCTGGTTCTGATGACTCTGCCGAGAAAGATGAATTGTACGATCAAGCGGTTGCAATTGTATGTGAGTCACGTAAAGCATCTATTTCTTACGTGCAACGCAGGCTCAAAATTGGGTACAACCGTGCCGCTAGAATGGTTGAAGAGATGGAGAATGCAGGCGTTGTCAGTCAAGTTACGGGTAGTGGCACACGAGAAGTATTAGCGCCGCCACCGGTATAGTTACACGGCACTTGTTTTATGCCAAAACAGCCAACAGAATAACGTTATGAAGAAACTTATTTCAGTCAGTCGAATGTTACTTGCGATTACGCCGCTGCTATTCACAGCGCAAGTGATAGCTGATGATGATGTCCTTGATCGCCTGCGTGCATTTACAATGGACCTTACGTCGTTTACCGCAGACTTCGAACAGTCGCTTTATAACGACGATTCAGAGCTACTTAAAAACGATACGGGCAAGCTGATACTGAAGCGTCCTGGTAAATTTATTTGGCGCTATGATGGTGACGGTGGCCAAGAGTTTATCTCTGATGGTAAATCCATATGGATGTTCGATAAAGAACTAGAGCAGGTGACAGTCAATGCTCTTGATGATCGCTTGGGTGGTACACCGTTAGTGCTACTTATGGGTGGCGTACCTTTGGAGGATCAGTTTGATGTCACTCCTTTGGGTGATTCAGATGGAATAGATTGGGTTGAGCTTAAACCCAAAGACAATAGCACTGATTTTGAATCTATGTTTATCGGGCTCAATGATAACGGTTTAGCCGCAATGGAGTTACGCGATAACCTTGGGCAAGCAACTCAAATCCAATTCAATAACTTCAAACCAGGTGTTGCCTTAGATGAAAAACAGTTTAATTTTGTCGCACCCAAAGGCGTGGACGTTATCGGTGAGCCAATAAAATAACCAACCGCTGTGCAGTGATTGGACACTGTACAATGGACGGATGACTTCAACCCAAACAGGCTTATTTTCCGCCGACGACTCACTGCGACCACTAGCCGATCGCATGCGGCCAGGCAACCTGAACGAATTCTTCGGTCAGTCGCACCTACTATCAGCTGAAAGCTCCTTACGCCAAGCGCTCGAAAATGATCGACTTCATTCGATGGTTTTCTGGGGACCGCCTGGCACAGGCAAAACCACATTGGCCCGCATGATCGCTAAGCATAGCGATGCGCAATTCATGAGCCTCTCAGCGGTACTCTCTGGCGTTAAAGACATACGCGAAAGCGTTGCGAACGCTCGAGCATTGAAAGAGACAACCGGCCAACGCAGCGTCTTGTTTGTTGATGAAGTGCACCGATTCAACAAGTCTCAGCAAGATGCATTCTTACCCCACGTTGAAGACGGCACCATATACTTTGTTGGCGCGACAACAGAAAATCCATCGTTTGAACTGAATAACGCATTGCTTTCACGTGTACGGGTTTATGTCCTCAAAGCATTAACCAGCGATGACTTAAAACAAATCGTAGACCGCGCCCTTGATGATAAATCCCGCGGCCTTGGAAATCTAAACATCACCTTTTCAGAAGAGCATCGCCAAGCATTAGTAAAAACTGCCGATGGTGACGCTCGCCGCGCATTGGTCCTTCTAGATTTAGCTGTTGATTGTGCGCATCGCGATGGCGATCAGTACTTGATAGACGAAGCCGTTTTGAAAGAGGTGACACGCGATAGTTTTCGCCAATTCGACAAAGGCGGTGATCAATTTTACGATCTAATTTCAGCCTTGCACAAAAGCATTCGCGGCTCAGATCCAGATGCTGCCCTTTACTGGTTTTGTCGCATGATCGACGGTGGTTGCGACCCAACCTACATAGCTCGACGTGTATTACGCTTTGCATCAGAAGACATTGGTAACGCCGACCCGCGAGCCGCGCAGTTGGGCTTGTATGCATGGGATACCTATTCACGCCTTGGAAGTCCAGAAGGCGAGCTAGCCATAGCCCACGCCATCATATTCATGGCCTGCGCACCTAAAAGCAATGCTGTGTACAACGCCTACAAATCCGCAATGGCCTATGTCCGATCAACTGGCACCGAACCCGTCCCAGATCATTTAAAAAATGCACCTACAGCACTAATGAAAGAGCTTGGTCACGGTGAAGGCTATCGCTATGCCCATGACGAGGAGGGTGGTTTTGCTGCGGGCGTTAACTATTTCCCTGATACGTTAAACGCTGAAGAGTTTTATTCACCGGTAGAGCGAGGGCTGGAGATTCGTATTAGCGAGCGGTTGCGCGAATTGCGTGGAATGAATGAAAACGCTAAATAGCGTTATTTGAGTAAAGCTATGGAAGTTCGAACGACTTCTAATTCATTGATATATATGATAATAAAATAATACATTCAAAAAACTGAATTTATTATTTGCCTCAAACGTATAAACCATCTATCTTGTTGTACTAGAACAAATAGCCATGGAGACACTCGAATGTCGCGATTTCTGATCACATTGTTCGGCCTTGCAGCCGTTGTCGCTGTTCCATTCGCCGTTGCCGGCGAGACCGCACCAGGTGATGTTGAAATCACAGCCCTTTCGATAGACAAACCGCTAACCGACATGGCAGGTGATGCAGCCTCTGGAAAAAAAATATTCGCTAATCGTAAGCAAGGAAATTGCTTAGCGTGTCATGTGAATAGCGACTTATCAGACCAATTGTTCCACGGTGAAGTCGGCCCATCACTTGATGGTGTTGCTGCGCGATGGAAAGAAGGACAACTTCGAACCATCCTTGTCAATGCAAAAGCGGTATTCACAGAACAAACCGTCATGCCTGGTTTCTACACATTAGAAGTGGGTGCTGACGTACGTGAAGATCTCATCGGTAAAACCATCTTAAGTGCACAACAGATTGAAGACTTGGTTGCCTACCTTGCAACACTTAAATAATCACTGATCAAATTAATCATTGGAAATTCTGTATGAATCACACAAGACGAAAATTACTTGGCGGTACTTTAGGTGTGGCGACCGTCGGTCTTTTTGGCGGCATATCTTTAGCGAATGCATCACCTGAAGAAGTCGCCGCCGCTATTAAAGCAATGGCTGGGGATGCAGAAGTTACTACCGGTACAGTTACGTTGGTTGCACCTGAAATCGCTGAAAACGGAAACAGTGTCCCCATCTCCGTAACCGTTGATAGCCCGATGACTGATGACAACTTCGTTGAGTCGGTCACGATTTTTGCCGAAGGGAATCCGTTACCGGAAGTTGCCACGTTTAATTTCACTCCAGCAAGCGGTGAAGCATCGGCGTCTACTCGCATGAGATTAGCTAAAACACAAAACGTTGTGGCGGTTGCAAAGATGAGCGACGGTTCGGTTTTTAGCGACACCCGTAACGTAAAAGTCACCATTGGCGGCTGCGGCGGCTAAGGCAACAGGAGAAGAACAATGGCAGCAAAACCACGAGTAAAAGTACCTAAGAGTGCCGCAGCTGGCGATATCATCAAAATAAAGACGCTGCTGAGTCACACGATGGAATCAGGGCAGCGTAAGGATAAAGAAGGCAACGTTATACCGCGCAAAATTATCAATAAGTTCGTTTGTGAATTTAACGGCGCGATGGTGTTCTCTGCAGATATTGACCCAGCTGTCGCGGCCAATCCGTATTTTGAATTTAAAGCCAAAGTTAATGAGTCTGGGACGTTTAAATTTATCTGGACAGATGACGATGGTTCAGTAATTGAAACTGAGAAGCAAATAGAAGTTTCATAACGCTTAAAAGAAAAGAGCTAAACACACAAGAATAAGCGTTGCGCATTCTACCGCAACCACCAATTGGAGAAGTTCGTGAAGAAATTGCTGTTCACAGGCAGTCTAATCGCATCAGTCGTTCTGGCGCATGTGTCGTTTAGCGTAAACGCTGAGCCATCTAGCGACAAACTAACCATAGACGAAGAGTTTGAAATGATCTCGCGGACAGAGTCTGTAGAGGGCCATCCTTTGCCCGAAGTTGTCTCGGGTTGGCACTACAGAACCCCAGAAACGCGTGCGATGGAAGCTGACTCATTTCAAAATCCTGGCATGCTTGGGATAGAGCAGGGCGAAGAGATCTGGAACACGGTTGAAGGAACAGAAGGAAAGTCATGCGCATCTTGCCATGATGATGCGGCCGTATCCATGAAAGGTGTTGGCGCAAGCTACCCTAAGTGGGATGCTGATTCTGGAAAGCCGATTAATGTTGAATTGCAGATAAATAAATGTCGTGTCGAAAACATGGGAGCAGACGCATATGAGTTTGATAAAGGTGGACAAAAACCACTAACCGCTTATGTAAAACACCAATCTTTTGGCACACCGGTAGCTGTAGACCTTACACAAGGTGATATGCAACAGTGGTGGGATAAGGGCAAAGAAACTTACTACTTGCGTACTGGCCAATTGAATCTGTCGTGTGCGTCTTGCCATGAACAAAACAATGGCAAATACATTCGTGCAGATCACTTGAGTCAAGGTAACGTTAATGGTTTCCCAACTTATCGGTTAAAGCAAAACAAACTCATCTCGTTGCACAATCGTTTCCGAGGTTGTATTCGTGATACGCGTGCAGAATATCCAGGTGCGTTCTCCGATACCTTAATGGGGCTTGAGGTGTACACAACTTGGCGCGGAACCGGTCTTTCTGTTGAGACTCCTGCGGTAAGGCAATAAAGATCAATGACCACACGCAGAGACTTCCTGCAATTTGCCGCAGTCAGCGCAGCGGCTACCGGATTTTCCGGTGGCCTTGCAAAAGCTGCAGCAACGCAGTCCATCACCCAAGACGATCTTTTAAAATTCGACAGCAAAGGTTCATTAACTTTGCTGCACATAACAGACATTCACGCACAGCTCAAACCAGTTTATTTCCGGCCACCTTCGGAAAATTACGGTGTTGGTGCGTTTGAAGGAATCCCCCCACATTTAGTTGGCGATGAGTTTTTAAAACACTTCAATCTAGAACGCGGTAGCGCACTTGCCTACGCGCACACCATGGTGGATTACGTTGATCTTGCTCGCACCTACGGAAGGTTAGGTGGCCTCGACCGAACCGCAACACTGGTCAATGCCATTCGCGCCGACCGAGGCGATAACAATGTACTTCTTCTTGATGGTGGTGATACTTGGCAAGGCTCCTACACCGCGCTTAAAACCGATGCACAAGATATGGTTGACTGCATGGCGTTGTTAAAGCCTGATGCCATGGTCGGTCATTGGGAATTCACGCTGGGCACTGATCGTGTCATGGAAATTATCGACAGCATGAATTATCCATTTCTAGCTAGCAACATTGTTGACGCCGATTGGGAAGAGCCGGTTTTTGAAAGCACAGCGTTCTATGATCGCGGCAACACCCGTGTTGCAGTTATTGGTCAAGCGATGCCGTACACCCCAATAGCCAACCCTCGCTGGATGTTTCCTGAGTGGTCTTTCGGCCTAAGAGTTGAACTGCTGCAAGAAAATGTTAACAAGGCGCGAGCCGATGGCGCACAAGTCGTTGTACTGTTATCTCACAATGGTTTCGATGTAGATCAAAAGCTTGCAACCGTAGTCGATGGGATAGATGTCATCCTAACCGGACATACACACGACGCCGTTCCAGAGGCGCTAAACATCAACAACACATTAGTCATGTCGTCTGGTTCCCACGGGAAATACTTAGGCCGCGTAGATCTAGAAGTGAGTAACGGGAAAATCACAGACTACGCTTCTACCTTAATTCCAGTATTCGCAGATGTTATCGAGCCAGACAAAACCATGTCGGCGAAAATTGACGAGGTACGTGCACCGTATGAAAAAGAGCTGCAACGCGTTATAGGTAAAACCGAAGGCATGTTATACCGACGTGGCAACTTCAACGGAACATGGGATGACCTTATATGTCAAGGCATGATCGAAGAGCGCGATGCTGAACTTTCCTTCAGTCCAGGCTTTCGCTGGGGCACAACCAATTTACCTGGCCAAGACATTACGATAGACGACTTGTATAACCAAACCGCCATGACATACCCATCAGTCTATCGGCTTGAATTCACCGGAGAGCGAATTAAGGAAGTGCTTGAAGACGTGTGCGATAACTTATTTAACGTCGATCCGTTTTTCCAACAAGGTGGCGACATGGTGCGTGTTGGCGGTATGGGTTATACCTGCGCACCGAAAGAGGTTATGGGTTCGCGTATCAGTGATATGACACTATTAAGTACGGGTGAGCCCATTGACCCCAAACGAAATTACGTCGTCGCTGGCTGGGCATCTGTTAACGAAGATGTGGAAGGCCCAGCGATATTCGATCTTATGGAAAACTATATAAGCGGTAAAGGCACGATCGATATCCCGAAAAACGATGCGGTAAAAATTAGCGGTATGGGTTAGTTTTTATTTGCCCTAATACATAGTAAAATTTGAATATATTTTAGGTTGCACTGAGCGATATGAGTAATAAAAGTATCAAATCGAAAGGTCTTGAAAGGCGTGCACTGCTGAAAAAAAGTCTTGCACTAAGCGGTGGTGTAGGTGCCTCGATTGCCGGTGCAAACGTATTGGCAAGCTCGAGCCCAGAAAAGCTAATCACCGAAATTCAAGACTGGAATCGATACCTTGGAGATGGCGTTGATGCGCGACCATACGGCCGACCGTCGCAGTTTGAGGGGGATGCTATACGACGCAGTGTTCCTTGGCTCACAGCCGACCCTAAGTCATCCGTTAACTTCACACCGCTACATAAACTCGAAGGCATTATCACTCCAAGTGGATTGTGCTTCGAGCGTCATCACGGTGGTATTGCTGAGATAGACCCAGCAGATCAGCGCTTAATGATTAACGGCCTAGTTGATACGCCCTTAGTTTTTACCATGGAAGACTTGGCTCGTTTCCCCAGAGAGAGTCACGTGTACTTTTTAGAGTGTGCGGCTAACTCTGGAATGGAATGGCGTGGAGCCCAATTGAACGGCTGCCAGTTTACCCATGGCATGGTACATAACGTCATGTACACCGGCATCAAGCTAAAACACGTTTTAGCCGAAGCTGGCATAAAAGGCAATGCAAAATGGATACTGCCTGAAGGTGCGGACCCTTCTCACATGACACGTTCCATACCGATGGAAAAAGCCATGGAAGACTGCATTATTGCCACGCACATGAATGGCGAAGCGTTGCGACCCGAGCAGGGCTACCCACTGCGATTAGTTGTTCCCGGATGGGAAGGCAACATGTGGGTGAAATGGTTACGGCGAATTGAAGTTGGTGATCAGCCATGGCATCAACGCGAAGAGACTTCAAAGTACACCGATCTACTTGAAGATGGTAAAGCACGACGATTCACTTGGGAAATGGAAGTCAAATCTGTTATTACCAATCCAAGCCCACAGGCGCCGATCAATCACGGTAAAGGCCAATTGGTACTAACGGGACTGGCATGGTCTGGCCATGGGAAAATAAAACGAGTTGATGTATCAATCGACGGCGGTCGAAACTGGACAACTGCACGGTTAGACGGTCCTTCCATGTCAAAGTCTATTCATCGTTTTTATCATGACTTTAACTGGGATGGCCGTGAGATGTTTCTGCAAAGTCGCGCGATAGATGAACAGGGGAATGTGCAGCCCACGAAAGATGATTTGCGTGCAGCTCGTGGGTTAAATTCTATTTATCACAACAATAGTATTCAGACTTGGCACGTAAAAGCCGACGGTACCATTGAAAACGTGGAGATCTCCTAACATGAGAGTTATCTCTGCATTATCAATTTCATTGTTCGCGTTTTTAGCACCAACTTTCAATGCACACGCTGATGCTGTGGCGGGCGAAAAACTGTTCAAACAATGCATGGGTTGCCATCAAGTAGGCGAATCGGCTAAACATCAATTCGGCCCAACGCTCAACGGTGTGCTCGATAGAAGTGCTGCAACCACTGATGGCTATGATTATTCTAGCCCTTTTAAATCTGCGCGCGACTCAGGGCTTGTATGGAATAACGAATCCATGCATGAGTTTTTAGCTGCACCAATGCAATACATTACTGGAACCAAAATGGCGTTTCCTGGCATAGCAGATGAAAATGATCGTGCATCTCTTATAGCGTATCTAAAACTATTCGATAAAAATGGTGTGATGGTATCTACACCAGAGGTAACAGAAGAACCGCCAAAGCCTGTTACCGAGGCGCCACGAAAACTAGCATCTGAATATATACTGCCAACACACGGCGTCCTGCATATTGGCCGGGTGGCACTCGAAGCGGAGGTCGTTGCTTGGGACATAGACGTTAGACCAGATGGCTTGGGTTTACCCGTGGGCGCAGGCAACGCGATGGATGGAGTAGACCTCTATGATGCTAATTGCGCATCTTGCCACGGTGATTTTGGTGAAGGAACAGGACGTTGGCCAGTTCTTGCTGGTGGTCAGGATACGCTGCTCGATGAGCGGCCTGAAAAAACCATAGGTTCCTATTGGCCATATTTATCAACAGTATATGATTACATCAGACGAGCGATGCCATTCGGTAATGCACGCTCATTATCTGATGACGATGTTTATGCAATAACAGCCTATCTGTTATACCTAAATGATTTAGAAGACGAAGACTTTGAGCTAAGTTCGGAAAATTTCTCGTCCATTAAATTACCGAATGAAGCCAACTTTATCGCTGACAACAGATCCACTGAACCCTACCGTTCAGCTGCTCCCGAGAGTATATGCATGAATGACTGCAAGCCAACTCCTGCGGTGGTCACTCAGCGTGCCCGAGTTTTAGACGTAACACCTGATGGGGAGTAAAATCAAATGATTATGCTTAGAAACGCCTTAATGATATGGTTGGTGTGCTTAAACGCGACGGTTGCCTTAGCGTCAGGTGATAAAATCGAGTTAAATTCAGAACAGCTCGAATCTGTACTGGCGATTGAGGCTGACGCGGAATTTGGAGCGTACCTTGTTGGAGAATGTTTAACCTGCCATACGCCAACTGGTGCCAATGGCAACATTCCTCAAATACACGGAAAAGACAAAATTTACCTGGCTAGCGCTTTATTAGAATACAGAAACCAACAACGAGAAAACGATGTAATGCGGGCGATCACCGCAGCATTAAGTGATGAAGAATTAGCTGCGATCGTCACTTACTTAGGTGCACAATAGATTGTAAAATTTTACGAAAAAACAACAAACAACACACTACTGACTGGAGGAAGGCAATGACAAAGCTAACAAGAAGACAATTTAACAAAGCTCTCGGCTTGGGCGCTGCAAGTCTTGCAGTTCCATTGGGTGCCATTGGGCAAGCAAAGCCACAAGTGGTTATTGTTGGTGGTGGTGCTGGTGGTGCAACTGCTGCGCGTTATTTAGCCAAAGATGCGAAAGGCGCGGTAGACGTCACGTTAATTGAAAACTCAAAAAACTATACAACCTGCTTTTTTTCAAATTTGTACTTAGGTGATGTACGTAGTTTTGATTCCATAACTCATAGCTATGACAAGCTTGCCGCTGATTACGGTATTAACGTTATCAATGCTTATGCAACAGCGGTTGATCGCGACAAGAAAACAGTGACGCTAAAAGATGGAACCAGTATTCCATACGACAGTTTAGTGATCGCCCCAGGCATTGATATGGTTTACGACAGTGTGCCAGGTTACTCTGAAGATGCTGCCCAAATTGCTCCTCATGCTTGGCAAGGTGGTCCGCAAACTGAATTGCTAAAAGCAAAGCTGGACTCTCTGGAAAACAGAGACGCTGTCATTATGGTTCCACCACCTAATCCTTATCGTTGCCCACCTGGACCATATGAGCGTGCATCGATGATGGCACACTTATTTAAAACGCGTGGAATGACGGATAGCACCATTACCATTCTTGATGTGAAGCCTAAGTTCTCAAAGCAAGGCTTGTTTACCGCTGGTTGGGAAGCTCATTATCCTGGTGTTATCGAGTGGATAAGTCCAGAAGTACACGGTGGCATTCTCAATGTAGATGCAACTGCAGGTACTGTAGAAACGGATCTTGATACGTTTGAAGGTAAGTTGCTTAACGTCATACCCAAGCAGCAGGCAGGCGTGATTGCTCAAGCTGCCGGACTTACTGATGACTCTGGCTATTGCCCGATTGATGGTGAATCAATGCGCTCAACTATCGATGAGAATATCTTTGTTATTGGTGATGCGAGTATCGCCGGTGCCATGCCTAAGTCAGGCTTTTCAGCGAATAGCCAAGCAAAAGTTGCTGCCATGAACATTCGTGGTGATCTAACTGGCTCTTCGGTATTTCCGGCAAAGTACGCCAACACATGCTGGAGCATGATCGGTACCGACGATGGTGTGAAAGTGGGTGCACAGTACGCATCGGTCGAGGGGAAAATTGAGTCAACTTCGACGTTCATTAGTACGAATGATGAAGATGAAGCCATGAGAAAAGCCACTTTCGAAGAATCTCTTGGGTGGTACTCTGGCATAACTTCTGATATTTTTGGTTAATCTTATTGCTGCCATGAATAATTCACGTCGTCAGTTAATGTCGTCAGCACTCAAATGTGCAACTGCCGCAGTTTTGCCTTTTTCCATTAAAGGCGAAGCGGGCAGTAAAACCGATTTTGCCGGTAGTGAATTGTTTATATTATCTGACGGCAACTTGTCGTTGCCGCCGGATTTAATTTTGCCTAATTCAATTAATGAGACAGAAAAATCTGCATTTTTAAAAGCCAACAATTTAGATGTTCCACGGTTTGAACCCGACTGCAATTTAGCACTGTGGCGTACTCAAGATCGTCTCATTATCTTTGATGTAGGCGCTGGCACTAATTTTATGCCAACAGCAGGCAAGCTGCTTGAAGACCTTGAGTCAATGGCTATAGACCCTATCGACGTCACCGATGTGGTCTTTACTCACGCACATCCTGATCATCTCTGGGGACTACTTGACGACTTCGATGAATTTGCATTCCCGAAAGCCGCCTATTACATGAATGCATTGGAATGGGACTACTGGAATAACGAAAATACAATAGATCAGCTCCCAGACGTACGCAAAGCATTTGCCGTTGGCGCAAAAAACCGGATGGCTTATTTAGAGGAAAATATAACGCTGTTTCAGTACGGTGAAGAAATATTACCTGGCATAGAGGCTGTCGATACACATGGTCATACGCCCGGTCATACGTCTTTTGCTTTGCATCAAGGTACTGAGAGTGTACTAGTCATAGGCGATGCAATCACACACCCCGTTATCTCGTTTCAAAAAGCCAATTGGCCTTCGGGTTCAGATCAAGACAGTGAAGCGGGCAGGGTAACGCGGCTTTCGCTGCTAGACCGATTGGCGCAAGACAAAATGAAAATATTAGGTTTTCACTTACCTCACCCAGGGTTAGGATTTGTAGAGCGTGATGGTTCTGCTTATCGATTTGTTAGTTGAAAACGCGGAAACCCGCTTATTAATAATGAAAGGCCAATTCGTGCACCAAGAACAATACTGCCAAGCGCAATAGGCGCAGAAAGTGCCAACACAGACAGTGCTGATACACCCTGGCCAATTGTGCAGCCAAGTGCAAACACACCGCCAACGCCCATTAAGATTGCACCGATTAAGTGACGTCCTAGTTCTTGAGCGCTATCACAGGCTTCCCATCGAACATCGTTTTTCAGAGTTGATGTAATTGCTGAGCCTAAAACCACACCAACCGTTAAGCCCATTCCGTAGTCTGGCAGCGAGCCAGTGGAGAAAATCATGTGCATCAATATTTCGCCCGGGGGTAAAACAAATGATGCAGACTCCAATTGTACCTCAGTAAATAAATGCTGTTTAAAATAACTCGTCGCCCACCAACCAAAAGCGACCGATGCACCAATGGCTAACCCAGTAAATTGTTGCCCGTATTCACGTCGGTACAATGAAGAACTAAAGACCCAATAAAAAATCCCAGCACCCATTAACAATGTTACGGGCATGATCAGGTCTAACCCGGTAAGCGAGCTTGCTATGTCAGCTATTGACTGACTTTTAGCAAACGTCAAATCCACTGAAAACCTATCTGCAATATAAACGCGCAGTTGACCAATAGCGCCGCGACTAGCAGCCAGTGCAGCTAGCCCCATTGTGCAGACTATAATGAGTGATCGTAAGCTACCACCACCGAGGCGAACTAATGCACCAAAACCACAAGTACCAACAAGCGCCATACCAAATCCAAATGCCAATCCGCCCGCGATGGTGCCCAGTGGATTGAACGAGGGTTGTAAGTAAAACGTTGATGCAATATTAATACTGTGATTGAGTTGAAGCAGCTGTGTCAGCAGTAATGCCACAGCTCCGGCTAGCGCCCAAGTACGAACACCACGAGAGTCATCAGCGTACCAATAACGCTCTAGAGAGCTTAGGGTACAAAAGTGATGTAGCCGTGCGACAACACCAATAAACATGCCACAGGCCAAACCGACCAGAGACAACATCCATGGGTTGTCTAATGCGAACACTATACCTTTTTATCCGACAACGCTGGTTTGCAGAACATCTCATACAACGCTTCAACAATGGGTGCGACCTCATTATTAGCGAGCCTGTAGTGAATCACGCGGCCATCTCGGCGTGTTGATACCAAGTTGTCCATCCGCAGTCGTGCGAGTTGTTGGGAAACTGCTGCTTGTGGCAGATTGATGATAGCCTCAATTTCAGACACAGATTTTTCACCTTCACACAACAAGCAGAGAATCATGAGTCGCGTTTCATGTGACAGCGCTTTAAGTAATTCTGTTGCTTTTCTAGCTTGCCCGATGAGTTCGTCAACCTGAGCTTTTGATAAATGTTCGGTAAGAACGGGCAGTGACATTATGGTTTTGACTCTGTGGTTTCTATATCAAGTTTTTCCAGCAACTCACCTAACAAATACCAGAAAAATTCATCACCTTGGTAACCATGAAGACGTCCTAACTCTTGATTGTTATCAACCAGGATGAAAGTTGGGGTCAGTGTTGCCGGTTCTATCGTCGATATATCCTTGGGCCAGCCGTCGGCTAAATCGATGCGGCGTAACGGTGCTCGTTTTCCTTCGGCCGTGTTCGGGTAAGCAGGTGCAATTTCTTTGTTAAACTTTTTACAGAAGACACACCCAGCTTCCTCAACCATCAGCAATTGTGCAGAATACGCGGGCAGCACAAACAGTTGTGCGAAGACAAGCCATGTCATTAGGGAAAGATATTTCATGGGCTCATTATACATTCAAAACCTTGCATGTTTTAGCCAAATATTGTAGCTTCGTACGCAGATTACAGGTAATTTGTGACATGAAAACAATACTAGCGACACTAGCGTTAATCAGTTCATTCGTGGTGCACGCAGCTGATACAACGGCTGGTGGTCTACACACTCAGGATTGGTTTTCAGTAACTTTTAAAGATATTGCGGAAGACATCAGTGATGCTGCAACTGAAGGCAAACGTTTAGCATTAGTGTTCGAGCAACACGGCTGTATTTATTGTACAAAGATGCATGAAGTCATACTGGCTGACGATGAGGTCAGTCGTTACATAAAAGAAAATTTTAATATTGTTCAAATCAATATTTTCGGCGACGAAGAAGTAACCGATCTGGATGGTGACGTATTAACTGAGAAAGCTGCCGCAGCTAAGTGGGGCGTTATGTTCACACCTACTATCTTATTTATGCCTGAAGCAATAGCTTCGGAATCTGGAGCTGATGGGCTGTCCAATGCATTAAAAGCCGCCGTTGCTGCATTGCCTGGTGGTTTCGATAAATACACTTTTCTCCATACGTTCCAATGGGTCAATGAAAAAGGCTACGAAGGAGATGAACACTTACAGAAATATCACGCCCGTAAATTTAATGCGCGAAAAAAATAAACGTGGTTCGTTACAAGTGACAAGCCTTAAGACCATTTAATAGAGCAACCCATACTGGCCGTCTGTTCTTCCGGTCCGGTTCCGGTTTGCGCGATTTGCCGCATTGCGTTCACCAGCTCTGGCACACGAATAGTGTCGTTATCCATACGTGCATCATCTAAACGCCCTCTGTATTGCAGTTCACCACTACGATTAAAACCAAAAAAATCAGGCGTACATACAGCGTCATAGGCGCGGGCCACTGATTGATCTTCATCCACTAAGTAGGGAAAAGTAAGGCCATATTGAGCGGAAAACTCCTTCATTTTCGGCGGACTGTCCGCTGGATACGCTTTAAAGTCGTTCGAGTTAATAGCGACAACGTTGATACCGTCCTTATTCAATTGTTGCGCATCGGCTGCAAGTCGGTTGCCGATCGCTTTTACGTATGGGCAATGATTGCAAATAAACGCAATCAACAAACCATTTTCACCTTGCAACTCTTCTAACGAATACAGCTTCCCATCCGCATCAGGTAGTGAAAATGGACTGGCTTGCCAACCCAGTGCTACCGCAGGAGTATCTACCAACATAATTGAATTGTCCGAGTCGTTAAATTAATGCGTTCAGTCGTGCAAGTGCTTCACCGCTGGCAATGGTCTTTTTGGCTGTTTTGACAGCCTCTGCCATATCGTTGCAAACCCTTTGATGCCAAAGAATGAGAGCTGCGGCCATAATCGCTGCGTCCTGCACTGCGCCTTGTTCACCGCCGAGCGCTGCAAGACCTTTTTGCGCGCATGTATCGGCTAGTGAGTCGATATCCCACTTCAGTCCGGTAATGTTGGATTTGGTCACTGTATCAGGAATATCTAATGCTCGATATTCACGCTGCATAGAAATTTCATTCAGATCAAACTCCACTTCACCATGCTCATACTCAGAATTAGCACTTGTCGTTTTCTTAACACCTCGAACCACCCGAGCTGGCGCTCTAAAAGAGGGAACAACACCACCTTCAGTACCTTTTATAAGGAGGTACGATTGAAAATCGCAATGCCTGGCCAGCATGGCGTAAGTGTCTTTGTAAGGTTTGTGTACATACCCTGTAACCAAGTGCGTGCCTTCTACACCTTTGATGGGGCAGAGCATTGACTCAGTTGTGCTCATTGCAGGTCGTTTAATCATCCGCGCCCGCAATTGCGTTAATGAGTGAAGCGCTGGGCAGAATTGGGCTTGATCTACATAACCCCAACCCACGTCTTTCTCATCTAGTTGATCAGCAACGGCTTGAGCGGATTTTAGTGGAGTCGCGCCGAGTGCTCGCATTATGGTGTGATGTGTAACGCCGAATTTTGGACCGACAAGTTCCACACCATGCGAATAAGCCGGGACACCGCAGGCGGCTAGAATGGGCAGGGAAAATAATGACCCTGGAACGGTTCGATTGAATCCATTGTAAGGCTCTGCCATAACCACCACGTTTTTCGCCTGCGCGGTGACGGTTTGGGTTTCGAAGCGAGTTGCATCCATGATGGCTCTGAACTCTTCATCGGTTTCACGTTTCATGCGAAGTCCAATAAAGTACACAGCCGACTGTACTGGGTCGGCATGGCCACTCAAAATGATGCGCATGACCTCTCGTGTGTCGTCGTACGAAAGGTCTTTACTGAGTTCGGGTCCAGCTGCAACACGTGCCACTGCCGAGCGCATTACTTCGGTATCGTCGCTGGATAGTGTCGATTGGATCATATTCAAGGGTCTATCTTAGATTTTTCCCCATTATGGCAAAGTCCGTCAAGTTTATCCGCCAGACTTGCCGAAAAGCTTATAATGAAGCAATAGAATCGCTGGAGTTTGTCTTGTCTTCGAGTATCGTTGTAAACGGTGTGACCCTGGAAACCGATCAAGAAGGGTACTTGCTGAACCAATCTGATTGGAGCAAAGACTTTGCGCTCGCTACAGCAATGCAGGATGATTGCGAGTTGACGGAAAACCACTGGGAAGTCATTCATTTCTTGCGTGAGTACTTTGATGCCTATGATATTGCACCAGCAATACGAATTTTGACAAAACAAATCGGTAAGAAATTAGGCAAAGAAAAAGGCAACAGCAAATATCTCTATGAGCTGTTCCCAGAAGGACCAGCCAAGCAAGCTTGTAAGTATGCGGGCCTGCCAAAACCAACTGGCTGTGTTTAGTGGTGATCCTTGCTTAGCATTTTAATGTATGTTGCATTGCTTATATTTACCTTCGGTATCATTCGAAAAATAGTTGTCTATGCACGAACACCGCAACGCTTAAACGTCCTCACAATGCCTGCACCTCGGACAAAAGCAGGCGTGTTCATTCGGATGTTGAAAGAAGTTGTTCTATTTGAGAGCCTCTTTAAATCTTCTGTATGGACATGGTTTTTCGCTTGGCTCTTCCATGCTGGCATGGTGTTTACGTTAATCGTTCACCTAAGGTACTTAACCAACCCAACATGGGTATGGGTTGATGCACTCATACCATTCAATAAAATAGCGTCCGCATGCATGGCTATAGGCATACTTGGTTTATTAGTCAGACGTTGCTTTGTCGACCGTGTGCGAGCAATATCAGCCCCATCTGACTACTTAATGCTGGTATTTTTTTTAGGTATTCCAGTCACTGGCATCGCCATGCGCCTGCTAACCAACACCGATTACTCGGCAGTGACAGAATTCGCGCAAGGCATTGTTCAGCTATCACCAAAACCGATGTCAGGCCATATAATATTATTTCTGCACATCGCAATAGTGTGCATATTACTAGTGATATTTCCGTTTTCGAAATTGCTCCACGCACCAGGCATGTTCTTCAGCCCATCCAGAAATCAAAGCGACAATACCCGCGAAATTAATATGAGTAAGCCTAGTAAGTCAGGCACGTCAAGCACGTCAGGCACGTCAGGCATAAATCATGGCGAATAAGCCGACATTTGAAATGCCAGACTTCGGTGATTTACTTGAAGGCGGCGTCGTTACAACCCCAAAGATCAAACCCTCGGCAATGGTTCATAGCGAACCCTATCGAGCGAGTAGCGATCATCAACAAGCGCTTGGCTTTCCCGGTGAACTTATTGACGATTGGCACGATGTTGCCATCGCGCGTTTGGGTGAATTAGTTAAATCCAATAGAGGGTTACAAGTTTATCTAGACAGCTGTACTAAGTGCGGTGCGTGTACCGACAAATGCCACTATTTTCTTGGAACGGGCGACCCCAACAACATGCCAGTTGCCCGACAAGAGCTACTACGTCAAGTTTATCGCCGGCACTATACGATAGCCGGTAAATATTTCCCCAAACTTGTCGGTGCAAAAGACTTAACCGAAGACGTATTAGATGAATGGTACACCTACTTTCATCAATGCTCGCAGTGTCGTCGTTGTTCTGTTTACTGTCCTTTCGGAATTGACACCGGCGAAGTGTCGATGGCCGCCAGAGACATCATGAATACGATTGGTGTTGGCCAAAAATACACTAATGAAGTCGTTGCCAAAGTCCATAAAATTGGTAATAACCTAGGTTTGCCCGAACCGGCGTTAGCTGACACATTAGAAGGCCTCGAAGAAGATGTTATTGAAGAGATAGGCGTCCCCGTCAAGTTCCCACTCGATGTGCAAGGCAGTGAAGTATTGCTCATCACCCCATCTGCAGATTTTTTCGCCGAACCGCACGTCGATGGGCTGATCGGTTACGCGAAAGTATTCCATCAAGCCGGAATCAGCTGGACACTCTCATCGATCGCATCGGAAGCGGCAAATTTTGGTTTGTTTATCGGGTCTGAAGACCAAATGAAAAAAATCGCCGTGCGCATTCGTGAAGCAGCCATTCAGCTTGGCGTTAAGCGCATCGTATTTGGCGAATGTGGACACGCATGGCGAGTTGCTTATAATTATTTAAATACGCTCGCAGGACCATTCGATTTTCTCGACCCGAAATACCCAATACCGCAACACATTGTCGAAGTTACGCATGAATTAATGCAGCAAGGTCGCATACTGCTGGATGCATCCGTTAATGACGACAAGCGAGTTACGTTTCATGACTCTTGTAACGTCGCACGAGCATCGGGTATGGGTGGAGTCGTAAGCGGTCAATTTAGCTTACCGCGCGCACTGATTAAAGCCAGCTGCAATCACTTTCACGAAATGCCAAAAGGCACCACCGGCGAGGCGACATTCTGTTGTGGAGGAGGGGGCGGCTTACTAACGGACGAATTAGTAGAGCTCCGTGTAAAAGGTGCTTTACCTCGAATGCAGGCGCTAAAGTCTGTCGATGATAATCATGACATAACGCATATGGTTACCATCTGCGCGATATGTAAAAGCCAATTTACAAAAGTTCTGCCGTACTACGGTTTTCAGCACGATCAAATACTCAGCCTACACCAGCTCGTTGGTGACGCATTAGTATTCACTGAGCACAGCTGAGCATTATTCGAAATGATTGAACAGCCACTGACATTCAAAACTAAATCGCAGTTAACGAGCGCTAACCCATCAACGATCGACGAGGCTAGCACATGTGTGGATGCTGAGCCGTACGCATTACAAGTGCTTGATGAGAGCATGTCACCCGAGTTTTGGCAAGGGTGTGTTATATTAATTGATCCCACTGGCCGCGCAACGCATGGAAGTTATGTGCTTGCCAAAGCCGATGAAAATAATCCTAGTGACGACGCCTATGTTTTCCGCCAACTAAAAAAAAGTGTGACTGGCGACTGGACACTCTCAGCAATAAATGATCAATACCCATCATTTCAAGCTGATGCGCAGTTAAACGATATCGTCGGAGTTATTGTACAAAGAGCTGGCACCAGGCGACATCAACACAAACGCTATGACTAGCCTTTTTGGCTCTGCTCGTTTAACGCCCATGCAACATGCTCGTTCAACGTATCATTGGTAGAGTCACAACGTGAATGTAAAGCGGCCATTACTTTCTCAGAGTTCGTTGCATTGCCAAGCGCCACAGCAATATTGCGAAGCCAATTCCAATAGCCAATTCGCCGTATTGGTGAACCTTGCATACGCTTATCGAACTCTTCTTCACTCCAATTAAATAAGTCGCACAAATCAGGCGCGTCTAGATTGTATCTGGGTTTGAAATCAACCACTGTCGTGGGGCTGGAAAATTTGTTAAAAGGACATACCAATTGGCAATCATCACACCCATAAATACGATTGCCCATCGCTTTTCGAAATTCTATTGGAATGGGTCCGTCCAGTTCAATCGTAAGGTAAGAGATACATCGCCTAGCATCGACACGATACGGCGCCACAATAGCCTGCGTTGGGCATGCATCGATACACGATGTACAACTACCGCAATGCGATGTTGCTTGTGGAGGGTCTATTGGTAGGGGTAGGTCCGTATAAAGTTCACCTAGGAAAAACCATGACCCCGTCTTATCACCAAGCAAATTGCTGTGCTTGCCTATCCATCCAAGACCGGCTTTTTCAGCAATGGCTTTTTCCAGGACCGGTGCACTATCGGTAAAAGCACGATAGGCAAATTCGCCTGCTTTTGCCTGTATTTTATCTGCCAGAGTTTGTAGTCGCTGACGCAATACCTTGTGATAATCACGACCCAATGCATAACGTGATACATAACCCAGTTCGCTATTAGCAAGTACAGCGTCAGCATTTTGTGCAACTGGTGGGAAATAATCAAGACGAACTGAGACAATACGAATTGTACCGGGCTCTAGTTCTGCAGGACGGCTACGTTTGGTTCCATGGCGTTGCATGTAATCCATTTCGCCGTGAAAGCCATCTTTGAGCCAATTTAATAGGTAAGTTTCGTGTTCGCCGAGGTCGGTGTCAGTGATAGCGCAAGCTGACAACCCAAGCTCATGCGCCCAATTTTTTATGTCTTGAGCGAGTTCCATTGATTGCTGTGGAGACATACCCATAGGTTTGGAGCTGCTCAATTGTGTTCAGTACCGAAGTGTCCATTCTTGTAATAAATAAGTGTGCCTGAATTACCGCTCCAGCTTTGCCAAGTAGCTACTGGATTGCGAATCCAACTGCCAGCGGTATAGGAGCCAAGTTCATCCGTTAATGTGCCGTTGATAACCAGTACTTCTTCGCCCCTAGGGTCTAAGCGTGGTCTAAAGCTAACGGTATCCAACCAACGCACTAGCATTGAGTTATTGCCGTTGTGCATATGCAATGGCATCACTTCGGTATGTTCAACCGGACCGGGTAACCATAGACTGTGGTCCGTTAGGTTGATGCAACGTCGTTGTGTGTCAGTTTCCTCTAGCTGGCCTGTCGCAACATAAAATTCAAGCTGATCATCATCAGCCATTTTTTTCTGGCTACCAGGGTACAGAGTAAAGTGCTGATTGATGCCTGCGCGATCTTTTGGCTGACGTAGGTAAAACGGATGCAAATATTCCGTATCGTCGTCAGCCACCATGCCGTGTTGGACCAACAATTCAAGATTGACGGCTGGGATTTGAACACCTGCGGCACCACAAGATTCTAACTCCGTATTGAGCCTGAACATCGCTGTCATTCGAGGTTGCTCACCGCCAATATATTCGAGCACGCAAATGCTCAATCCGTTGATGTTGGTAGATTGCCAATCACTGGTTTGCGCATGTACTTCAACTCGCTTTCCTAAATCTTGATTGATTTGGGCAGGCTCTGTGTCGAATAGCTTGATAACAAGCGGGTCGAGTACATTGGCTTCCGAGTTTCCAGGTGCGCTCATACGGAATATGGCTGTGCAGTTGAGGTCCGCTGGAAGTATAGCGCCGCCTGCGACAGTTGTCGTACCAAATGATTAGTGGCGTAAGTAGCGAGATATGCTAATCTGGAGAGATGGAGAACGTTTGGAGAACGTTATGACGGTTTCAACCCCTTTAACGCATCTGGAAACCAGAGTGTTGAATGCTATCGATCAACATATAACCAATCATGGTCAATCACCGACTATTGCTGAGCTGGCGCTAGCACTGAGGCTAAAATCGAAAGGCACGGTGCACAGATATGTGCAGTCGCTCATTGAAAAAGGCAAGCTGGAGCGGCACGGCACGGGTTGGCGTGGGCTTCGTGTTGCAGGCAAGTCGCATCCGAAATTGCAGGCGGTACCTGTTGTAACCGGTAGAAGCAATGTTATCGATCTGGTGACCCTGCCTGCCGAACGTGTAAGCTCTGGCGATTTCAGACTCCCATTATTGGGTAAAATAGCCGCGGGTCAGCCGATAGAGGCAATTGAAGACCAAGCCCATCTCGATCTGGCTGAATTTTTCATCGGCCCAGACCGATACGCTCTGCGTGTCAGCGGGGATTCTATGATGGACGTTGGCATTCTCGACGGCGATACCGTTATTTTGCGTAAAACGAATAAAGTTCGAAACGGCGATATTGTTGTTGCTTTAATTGATTCTCAAGAAGCAACGTTGAAGCGGCTAGGCCAGTCTGATGACGGAATGATCGAACTCATTCCAGAGAACAAAGCCATGACAATCATGCGTTATGCAACAGAACGTGTTAGTTTTCAAGGGGTGTTAGTTGGGCAATTGCGTAGTTACTAAATATGAATAAGTTAGACGAAGATTCTCTGCATGCACTGAAAGTGGCATTTTGTTATATGCCAAAAGCTATCGAAGTTAATGAATTCGACTTCGCCGGCCGGGTAGAAAAGGTGCTTGCCGATATAGAAACGGTACGCGAAATATTACTTTTCAACGATACCGACCCAGACGAAGTCTATGGCGATATGAATCCTTCTGATTCTCCGAATTCTAGTTATTAGTTTTAATGGTCAATGCCAATAGCGTAGTGGTTCAATTAATCAAACAAATCATTTATTCGCTTACTTGAAATGCATTCGGGTCCTTCATTGCGTGCCGAGTTAACGTAGTCACTCACCTCAATAATTTGTAGCACATCGTTGCTTGCGGGCACCATGAGTTGATTAATGGTGGCTTGATCTGTTGGTTTTATCCATTGTAAAGCATCGACGGGGCTCAGTATGACTGGCATACGATGGTGTATTTCGTTCATGACATCATTGGATTCAACAGTGACAACGCTTACCTGTGCTCGATCTAATTCTCCATTGGCTGCATCAACTTGCTCCAAGGGTTTTGCTGCTGGCTGAAACAAAGCGCCGACGAACATGGCATCAGTCATTGTTGGTTTCACAAAGTAGGGCACCTTCACTTTGCCATCGCGCTTCCATTCGTAGAATCCGTTAATGGGTATAACAACACGATGCTCTCTAATCAGTTTTTTGAACGAAGGTTTCTCGTGAATGGTTTCGCTTCGAGCATTAATGAGTGGCGCTTTGAATGTGCCAGGTTTAGCCCAAGACGGAACCATGCCCCATTTCATGGCTTGTAGAGTCGGCGCGTTATTTTGCCAAGTGACAACATCCAGCGTCTGACTTGGCGCGATATTAAACCGTGGGTCGCGGCTCGGCCAGACTTCCATACCGAGCATGGCTAGCAGCAATCGCACGCCTTCGTTGTCAGAAACATTGATTCGACCGCACATCTGGTTGGCTCCTCAAATAGTAGTTAGAACAAAGTTATCGCATCTTTCGATGCTAATCCGAATCCAGCAAATAGGGAAGGAAAACGGGTTAGTATGGGTAATATGAACTCGACAAAGCGTGAAGAGATGTTCGCCCGTTGGAAGGCCGCCAACCCCAAGCCCGTAACAGAGCTTGCCTACAGCTCGCCATTCGAGTTGCTCATCTCAGTGTTGCTGTCAGCGCAGGCAACCGATATTAGCGTGAATAACGCGACCAAAGGCTTGTATGCAGAGGCGAATACGCCTGCGCAAATGCTAGCGCTAGGAGAGGCGCGAGTGCGTCACCACATCCGAACAATAGGATTGTTCAATACCAAAGCTAAAAATGTGATTAAAACCTGCCAATTCCTAGAGGAAAGGCATGGTGGCATCGTACCGGAAGATCGGGAGTCGCTGGAGGCATTGCCGGGTGTCGGGAGAAAAACGGCAAATGTAGTACTAAACACTGCGTTTCGGCAAATTGCAATGGCGGTAGATACTCACATATTTCGCGTTTCGAACCGAACAGCATTGGCGCCCGGAAAGGATGTGGTTGAAGTGGAAAAAAAGCTTCTCAAATTCGTGCCGCCCGACTATTTGTTGGATGCCCATCATTGGCTCATTTTGCATGGTCGGTATGTCTGTGTCGCGAGAAAACCCAAATGCCCAGAATGCACGATTGCTGATTTGTGTGAGTTCAAGAAAAAGACCAAATTTGATGATGCGGCATCGACGTTAAAAAAAACGCCCAAAGCACGGAAAAAAATATCAGATAATTCCATTTCTGCCGCCACTAAAAAAGTAAATAGTAAGAAGAAATTAGCTGAAACGCAGAAAAAGAAAATAGCCAAACAAAGGTAGCAATCCTCGCTCAAAGCTCTCCAATGAATTCCTTAATCAATCACCATGTGCAAGGTTCTATCGAAAAAGCATAGCGGTCGCCGCGGTAATTTGACCGTATTGTGTGAAGCCATCTTCTTGGATTGAATAGGTCCAGTTTAGCAAAGGCGCAAGTTCGCCTGTTTGGAATGTTAAATACGGTGATATGCGACACTTCTTTTCATATATCGGCTTGGCTTGCCAATCCGTATGGTTTCAATTCTGCTTGTACTTGCTATTCTTAACGCAGTAGATAATAGGAATTGCAAGTGGCACGTGCGTACCCTTTAACTGATCTGGTCAAGCTTGTAAGAGCTTACGGTGTATTGGCCGGAACTGGAGATATGGATCGCGTAATTGCCGGTGAGCTTTCTCGTCGCTGGATTGCGCGAGAAGTAGAGCATCTTGTCCCGCTGTCCTCTTTACCGACTGAGCTATTCCAAACGCAACGTGGTCGAGACTTGTTAGCAGCTGAAATGTTCACTAACCAGGACATTGATCCCGAAACAATCGACCCCTCCGTGCTTGATATTAACTCCATTGGTCACAGCTGCCTAATCAACACCAATCGACTGCCAAAGCTTGAGCCCAGCATTCATGCGGCCATATTAGCGGCGAATATGCTGCTGGGTGTGCGATTGTATGGCAATCATGGCCTTGGGATGCCCAGCATGACGCACGACATGATCGTTGCCACCATGTTGCACGGCACTATGGGAAAGCCCTATCGATACAGCGCGATAAGCTCAACCGATCATGAAATTATTGACGATAGCTATATTTTCTCCTGGTTTGGCGATTCAGTTGCCAACCATGTGCGAACGCTGAGTGATTATCTCGAGGGTTTTGAGGCTGCAATAGAGAAAGGTGAAACACCTGATGATCCTCCATCAAGCGAAATTGCCAGTGCCGTTGCAGCGATAGAAGCCAGTCGTTTGCGATTAACTGCACGGGCAGCAGGTGATCAGGTTATTAGCTTTCTCGACACAGAAGGTCGTGCTGAACTTGCCAGCAATGGTGTTGATGTGAAAAGCGACTTTCCGGAACGACCATTTCTAGAGCAAGATTATTACCGAACGCTAATCGCTTTTGGGCTTGCGGGCGTAGATCACTATGCGCTGCGTGAACCGTTACGGAACACCTTGATAATGGCTGTTCGCGATGCGCTTGAAGACCCTGAAAAGCGTGAAAGATTGTCTGGTCGTCGTGGCAAAGCCGTTCATGAAGTTCATATGAATTTACCGGTCATGGAATACTATGTTGCAGCCGATAACCCCAATTCTATAGAAACCGTTCATTTGGCCAGTTTGGAGATGATGCGCTCGCTAGAGAAAGGTCGGCGTAAATCGCTCAGCACGATGTCGGCACATGCGTTTCGTATTTCGGCTATTGCAGAACGGGTGCTTGGTCGTGCGCTTGAACCACTCATCGTTACGCTTGCGTTGTTACATGATGTTGTTGAGGACGGTTCATTGAGGGTGACGGGGTATGGTCATTCACTGCGTAAAATTCAGTTTCGTTTTGGTGGTCCAGTGGCTGCCATGGTGTCAGAACTCACTGACTCCAATGTGCACACCGACGGAATCGATAAAGCAGCTATTACACTGAGTCATCCGCATTTGCTCTCGCCTCAAGCGCAATATAATTTCAGTAGCTTTAAGCAGTTCGATTTAAAGCCTACCGAGACAGACTTGCCTTATACATTGTCCGGTATCGTTATAAAACTGCTTGATACTGTCGTATCGCTGGAAGAGGGCATTCGTGATCCTGAGCTCATGACTGGTCACTGGCGTAACAGTGGTGCTCGTATATTTTGGGCCGAACGTGTGCGTGGGGCCATCGTTTATCCTCTAATCGAACGACTGTTGTTAGAATTGAAAGCCAGTCAGATCGATCCTAAATACTATCGACGCCCGCATTCGGTTAATAGTGTAAGACTTGGTGCTGGTATGGCGTTGCTTGATACTACGATGATGTATCTCGATTTATACGTTACTCAGAATCTTGCCATTGTTGCGCTAGAGTATGGGCTTGATACCGTTCAACGTGATACGTTGATTAGCTTGTTTAACGACCCTAACGTAAACGACGAACAATTTGAATCACGCGTGTTGGTCGACTTGCTTAAAGATGAAAATTTAGGTGCGTCGGTCCGAAATGGGGTTTTAGAATGCATTGCCCACACCACCTTGTACAGTAAAGATGCCACTCATAATTCGGCACGTGATGAATCCACGTTTATCGCCTACAGGGCGAGTGCACTCCGCCGGCAAGCGATTCGTCGTGAATTGCAGCTAGACTCAACAGAAAAGCTATCTGCGTTAGTCCTGAGGAAAGAGCAGGTCCTGCGAAGGTTTGATCAAACGATGGAATCTCAGAACGGGATTTTCAAGCCAGAGTTTTTGGCGAGCGCTGTCTAACATTGAGTTTGGTTTGTAGTATCGCTTTGATCTAACTATCGCCCATGTAACTTATTGATAGTTAAGAAAATTTCTATTCAGGAAAGTCTTAAGTAAGTCACACCCAAGCCGATAACTGTGAGACACGGCACGTTCTAGCGTGCACAGGCTCTTACAGGCTAACCAGATTGGCTCGTTCTAACAAAAAATTGGGTGGTAACCGGATTCGAATGGAGGTGCTCGAAAAGCGAGTGCTCTATTCAGCCGACCCGGTTTTCGCACCCCTGTTAGACGCATTATTACACCCACCCGAACCAGCACTTGAAGAGCAATACCTGCTCACTCTTGCAGCGCCATCCTCAGAACCATTCACCTCCGAATTGGTTATTGTGGATGTTTCCACCACTGACTTGCACGAGTTGTATTTATCTTTGCAAGAGCAATACGAGGGAAGCACCACGCAAGTTGTAGCATTAGAGGCTGTGGAAGATCCTTTTGCGCAGCTGAGTCGGTTACTTGAACATTATTCCGAGTTAGACGCAATTCATCTACTGTCCTTTGGCAGTGATGGGCAGATGCAATTGGGCGGAGAAAGTATTGGCTCGAATGAGCTATTGGCAAATTCCGCCGTTGTTGAAAAATGGGGTGACTCGCTGACTGATTCGGGTGATTTGCTTTTATATGGTTGTAATTTATCGGCGACACAAACCGGACAGCAATTAGCACAAACCTTTTCAACTTTGATGCAGGCCGATGTTGCCAGTAGTGATGACATCACGGGTCACACTGATCTTGGCGGCGACTGGGAGCTTGAAATCGAGTTTGGTCAGCTTCAAACGTCTCAGTTGCTTGATCAAGCGACACAAGATTCTTGGGTTAGTAAGCTTGATATAACTTCTGGGTTGATAGGGCATTATGAATTAGAGATCAACGGTTCTAATTCGGCTGGAGTTGCGTATGCTGTGGAGGTTAATAATCCAGATTTTCTGTCTGGGGCAATAGGGATTGCAGTATCGCTCAATGATGAACCTTTCAGCGCCGATAACAATCAATATTTGGTTGTAGATGCGGTTAATTCTCCAAAATATGCGGGTGGAGATTTTACGGCGGCGTTCTGGATGAATCCATATTTGATCGGAGAGGCAACGCTAATTGATCAATCTGACGGTGTGGCTGGTTACACGGTGAAACTGCTCAGTACAGGTCAAATTCAAGTAGAGGTTCCACAACCCATTGGCTCGCCGCTTATACTCAATAGCTCCTTTGTTGTGACATCTAATGAGTGGTCACACGTAACGGTGACACATTCTGCTAGTCAATGGACTCTTTACTTTGGTGAGTTTGAAGATTCGACATTCGTAGCAAGTTCAACTTTTTCCGACGCAAATGAGAAACTTTACATCGGAGAAAATCACCTTTTAAACTCGCGGTTTAGTGGTGCTTTAGATGATATTCGCTTTTATGACAGAGCGCTTTCTCAATTGGATGCACAAGAGTTAACAGCGCTTGGTGGCGGCACTACACCTACCCCTAATACAGAAGAAAGACTCCCAACCAATATCGGGCTATCGCTCGAAAACGGTCAGCAGCTACAAGTGTCTTACCATGAATTGAGAGCTGCGGATGATGAGCAAGGACCAACGGATCTGACTTTCACGATCGATGCCTTGGTCCCAGACTTTACGGTATTTTTAAATGGTGTGGTACTTGGCGTCAATGATACGTTCACCCAGCAAGATATTTTTAACAATCTCGTATCCATCGCTCATGATGGCATTGATGCCAGCTCGGGTCTATTGGGTTTAACACTTGATGATGGGTTTGGCACGTCAACAACATTTACTTTTTCGTTGGCGGCGGCCACAAACTTAGCGCCCACTGATATTGTTCTTGTTGATGCTGAAAATGATATCGGGCTTGAGCTTAATGTTACCGGTGGTGATGCAGCCTACTTTGGTATCAATGATGCGCCAACTTTGTTTGGTGGATTAGATACGCTTACCTACGAAGTAACTCTCGAAACTGCCACTGTTAACCCCGCTTCATCAACTCTGGTTTCATATGTTGCAACTGGTGATTCGACGCCGTATTTTAAAGTTAGCCTTGATCAATCGGTTGGCGTAGAGATTCAAATTGGCAATAACATCTGGGTCGTGAGCACAGCTGCTGCTCAATCTATGATGGATGGAACGAAGCATAGTTTGGCTTTTACTTGGGATTCAGCGACGGGCGATGCCAATCTGTTTATTGATGGTGAGCTTACGGAGAGCATCACATTTGCACAAGGACTAGTGTTGGATTCAACTGGGGTTGGTGCTGTAGGCAACGATGTTGTTGCATCTAGTTTTGCCAGTTTCTCTGGCGTACTACATGACATGCGGTTGTTTGACTATGTTCGTCCACAAGCGCAAATTGTCGCAGAGCAGGATGCCGAGTATGGGTTAAATGAGCCGGGACTCGTTGGTCACTGGACGTTTGATTCGAGAACAGCGTCAGGACAGATTGGTAGTGAAGTTGGTAAGCATTATTTATCGCCATTGCAGTCTACTCATACTGGCGCAACGACGGGAGCCGCAAGCCTTGCTAATGCAACGGTAGATGAAAATAGCGCGAACGGTACGATTGTAGGCAAGGTGCAGGGGATTGACCCAGAACGCGATGCTTTAATATCGCAAATTCTCGCCAATACATCAAAGATTTATTATTCTGAAAGTGCTGGTATTTTTCTAGTTGTTGGTGATGGCAGGCCCAACTGGAACGATGCCTACACAGCTGCAGCCAACATGATGCTCAATGGTGTTAACGGTCATTTAGCTATGCCTAATAACGCGGTAGAAGACACTTTACTCATTAATGCCATGAACGATTTGTCTTTAGGCCTCACTTGGATTAGTGCAACCGACGAAGCCAACGAAGGTATTTGGATGATTCGAAAGCCAGGTGAACTGGATGTGCAGTTTGCAGATGCAAATGGTAATAGTGTTAATGGTGCTTATATCAATTGGCCTGGCGATGAGCCCAACGATGCATTCGGTGGGGAACACTATGGCGAAATAAGCCATGTTAGCGGACAGTGGAATGATGTGAATGGGGCCAAAGGAAATTATTTTTTGGCTGAGTTTGATGTTGAAGATGTACTTAATGGTGCTCCTGGTCCTGCCAATGTAGAACGTGACTTAAAGTACAGTATTACTTTGCAATCGGTTGGTGGTACTTTTGCGATTGACGCTGTAACGGGGCAGATCATCGTTGCGAATGGAACAAATTTAGATTTCGAAAACATTCCTTCTCATATCGTTATTGTAGAAGTAGAAGATAACGCTGGGAATAGGGTTCAACGCGAATTCACAATAGAAGTTAACGAGCTTGATGAAGTTAGTGTGCATTCGACTCCAGGTGTGCAATCGGTTCCAGAAGATGGTTCCACAACGCTGAGTGGGGTGAATGGTAATGCTATTCAGATCGCCGATCCGGATGATGCTGAAAATTTAACTATGACATTGCAAAGCTTCAGCGGATCGGTCAGTCTCAGCCAAACTATAGGCCTGACTGTTCTGAGTGCTGACGATACACATGTTATTGTCAGTGGTTCGGTTGCTGAATTGAATTTGGCGTTAGATGGACTGGTTTACTCACCAGTGGCTAATTATGATGGCATTGGTGCTATAACGATCGAGACTGTTCGAAGTAGTGACTATGGCTATTTTTCTGCATTAAAAACTAATTCGCAAGTTGTTTTCAGTGTGATACCTGCACCTGATAGCCCTGTAGCTGTAGCGGACTTTCTTGAAGTGGCGGAAGCTGGCTCAGTTACCTCTGTGGTTGGTGGGGCGGTTTCCTTACTTGCTAATGATACTGATGTGGATACCGGCGCAGTTCTGACAATAGATTCGTTCACTCCAACCGCGAACGGTTTGGTTGTTATAGATGGGTCTGGCACCTTCACTTACACACATGATGGTAGCGAGACAACAACAGATTCGTTTCAATATACAGTTAAGGATGAAACTGGTTTAACGAGTACTGCGACGGTAAGTATTAGTATAACGCCCGTTAATGATGCGCCAACCGTTGTGAATGACACGATTTATGTCGATGAAGGGGGTACTGTTGGTCCATGGGGCAGTACATCACCAAACACGCTACTTGCTAACGATTCAGACCCTGAGTCTCAACCTCTCGCGGTTACCGCGTTCGTTGGCTCAGCGTATGCAACAGCTCTTATTGTAGATGCCAGTGGCGATTATACTTATACTCATGATGGTTCAGAAAACTTCTCTGATTCATTCACTTATTATGTTTCAGACGGTGGTCCTGATGTAACGATTGGTACGGTAACCGTCATTATTGCGCCGATAAACGATATACCGATCGCCAATCCAGATGCATTAGATGTAATCGAAGGTGGTACAAGTTCTTTGCTTGTAAACGCCACTACATCTGTTTTACTAAACGATACGGATGAGGAGAGCGGTACAAATTTAGCGGCAACCGTTGCTAGCCAACCGACGAATGGTGTGGTGACGTTGCTGGCTGATGGCGCTTTTAGTTATACACATGATGGGTCGCAAACGTTAAGCGACAGTTTTACCTATACCGTGACTGACCCTGATGGAGCGCTGTCACTTCCTACGGCAGTATCTATCAATGTTATTCCAGTCAACAATGTGCCGGTAGCGACTAATGATACTGAAACAGTTGTTGAATCTGGTTTGATATCTATTGGTGTGTTGCTTAATGATACGGATGCAGAGAATGACAGTCTTACGGTGCAGTTGGTGCAAGAGCCAATTAATGGATTGGCGATAATAAACGCTGATAATACCATTAGCTATGTGCATGATGGCAGTGAAACCACGGTCGATTCTTTTGTTTATAGTATTGATGATGGTAATGGTGGAACGGATACGGCAACGGTCAATATATCCATTACACAGGTGAATGATGTGCCAGTAGCGGTAGCTGATTCCGTGGTTTTGAATGAAGGTGACAATGCAGTTGTCAATGTTTTGCAAAACGATACCGATTCTGAAAACGATACACTGACTCCCACTGTGGTTAGTATGCCGGTTAACGGTACGGTTGTTTTGAACGCCGATAATTCTTATACCTATACACACAATGGCGGCGAGACAGTAACAGATAGTTTTACTTATTTCGTCACAGATCAACATGGTGCTGAGTCTACGCAAGCGAATGTCGCTATTAGTATTACTCCTGTAAATGATGCGCCTGTCGCGGTTAGTGACTCCGTCAGTGTCGCTGAGTCCGGGACCGTTGTCATTCTTGTTCTGGCTAACGATAATGATGAAGATCAAGATGCTCTAACCGTTCAAATTATTTCCACCCCATTGAACGGCACGCTAACGCTGAGCAGTGATAATGGTATTTCGTATGTACACGATGGTAGTGATACGATAAGTGATAGTTTTAATTATTTCATTAGTGACGGTAATGGTGGTAACGACACATCAACAGTCACTATTGCAATAACTAGCGTTAATGACGTGCCGATTGCTGTAGATGATACCGCTACCGTAAGTGAAGGGGGTAGTGTATTGATTGTTGGCCTGTTAAACGATACAGATTCTGAAAGCGGTGTGTTAATACCGACGTTGTTGGGTATGCCAACGAACGGTTTGGTCACTGTTGATAGCAATGGCGGATTCAATTATGTACATAATGGTTCTGAGACATTAACTGATAGCTTTACCTATACGGTAACTGATACCGATGGTGCAATATCCCCTGCGGCTACTGTAACGGTGACTGTTCTGCCTGTGAATGATGCACCGGTAGCGTTGAATGATAACGTGACTGTACTTGAATCTGGCACTGTGGTTATCCCAGCACTGGTCAATGATTCAGATGGGGATATGGACAATTTAAGTGTTCAAATTAACAGTGGACCTACAAACGGAAGTGCCATTGTAAATGCAGACCAATCTATCAGCTACACACACAACGGGTCAGAAACGGTTACCGACCTTATTACCTATTCGGTGGCAGACGGTGCTGGTGGTACTGCTGTAGCAACGGTGCAAATAAGTATTCTCAGCGTTAACGATACGCCCATCACTGTTGCTGATGCTGCGGTCGTTCTTGAAGGTGACAGCGCAAACGTTGAAGTTCTACTTAACGATACAGATGCAGAAGTTGGTTTATTGTCTCCCGCCGTAGTTAGTGCACCGTTCAATGGGACGGCAACGCTTAACGCGGATGGTTCGTTTACCTATGTTCATAATGGTTCTGAGTCAATCACGGATAGTTTTAGCTATAAAGTAACTGATGTGGATGGAGCCGTATCGGCATCTGCGTTGGTGTCGATAACTGTGATACCTGTAAATGATGCACCTGTTGCGAGTGATGATGCTTTGTCACTATTTGAAGGCACAACTCAAACGGTCGATGTTTTAGTAAATGATACTGATGCAGAGGGTGGAGCGCTACAGCCTGTTGTTTCAACCGCGCCACTGCATGGTAGCGTTACGGTTAATAGTGATAACAGCTTCGGCTACGAACACGATGGGTCTGAAAATTTCTCCGATCAGTTTAACTACACTGTTTTTGATAGTGGCGGCGCAGCTTCTACCGCTACAGTGCACGTGAATGTGGTGCCGGTAAATGACCGATCACCCGTTTTTACAGCTGAGACTGCTGGCTATCAAGTTTTTGAAAATGCTCCAATCAATACTATCATTGGCAATGTTGATGTACTCGATGGCGACGTTGGTGATGTAGTGACACTGGCGTTAACTGATAATGCGGGTGGTCGATTTCAACTGACACCAGCCAATGAGCTTACTGTTCTGAATGGCGCTTTGTTGAATAGAGAGATTGATAGTGAACACGTTGTCGTTGTAACGGCTACTGATCTTGCTGGCAATATGGTTCAGAAGTCGATACAAATAGATTTACTTGATGAAGTTGAATCGATAAGCGCACTGAACGCTTCTGCGTTATTTCAAGTTACTGAGATTGCTCAAAATGGCACATCGCTCGGATTTGTGTCGGCCGTTCCAACTGATGACTCTGGGCAAGTATCCTATTCTTTGTCTGATTCTGCTGATGGACGTTTCTCCATTGACTCGCTGACTGGCGAAATTCAAGTGGCCGATGCAAGTCTGCTGAATTATGAAACAGACGTTGTTCATCAAATTACAGTGGAAGCGTTGGACGCGACTGGTGCAAGTATCGGTAAACAATATGCAATAAAGGTTGTTGATATTAATGAGCAGCCACTGTTTTCAAGTGCTGTTCAATCCATCACCATTGTTGAGGATATTGTTGCAGGGGAGAGTCTGCTGACGCTTGCTGCGGCTGATCCAGATGGTGATGATTTGCTGTATGCAATTGAATCGGGGGATTATTCTGGTGCCTTCGTTATTGATTCTCTGACAGGCGAAATCAGTATCGATCGAGCTGAGCTCATCGATTATGAAACTCAGATGCTTCATAGCTTGAGTGTTTCTGTGACCGATGCTGATGGGCTAAGTGATTTACTTCAAGTCGTTGTTAGCGTAACGAATGTTGATGAACCATTTGAGTTTAATAATTCAGCTAGCCATGTGGAATTCATTGAAAATGATGAGCCTGTGCTCGTTGCGCCGTTAGCGATAATTTCAGATATTGACAGCAATGATCTGACCAGCGTTGAAATTAGTATTGCTAACTACCATGAACAAGAAGATCGTTTGTTGGTGTCTGCATTGAACAAAATAGTAAGTCAGTTTGATGTGTTGGCTGGAAAATTGACGCTAACAGGGCCTGCTACAGTTGAAGAATTTAATAGTGCTTTGCAACAAGTTCAATATGTGAATTTGAGTGAGCATCCGAATACTGATGTACGTCAGTTAAACGTGGCAATTGCTGATGCGAGTCATTCAGTCAGCTCATCGTTGAATGGGGTACGAGTTATTAGTGTGAATGACCCACTAACTGGTTTGCCTATCATATCTGGTGATGGGGTCGTCGGTGGATTGCTCTCGGCTGATGTGGCAGCAATGGTTGATCTTGATAATATTGCTCAATATCATTATCAATGGATGCGTGATGGCCAAGTCATTCTTGGTGAAAGAGGTATTACTTATACCCCCGTTGATGCCGATGCTGGTTCGAACTTGTCGTTGTGGGTCAGTGTCGTTGATTCGACCGATAGGCTTGAACCTTGGATGAAGAGCGCTTCTACGTTTATTCCGGTGCCAGAGGTTGAACCAACGCCTGAGCCAATACCAGAGCCGGTATTGGCTGCGGCTCAGACGTTAGTCATTCCCACCGAGCCAGAACCAGTTGTTATCGAATTCGAGCCTATTGAAGCTGCATCAATGGTTAATGTATTGTCTTCAACGGACTTTGTAGAGCAAATGCTTTCTACAGCGCTTCGGGCTGACGATTTAACCAACGCCGTAAATCCTAGTGATCCGCTTGGTGTCATGTCGTCTAAAGCAGAAACTGATCAGGTTTTAGGTGGCGATAACTTCGATCAAAGTGTTATTGTCTTACCAGACGTGGTTGCAGCGATGTCGGCTGATGCTTTAAGACAGGTTATAAATCCTCTGGTCACGAATGATATTATTACTGTGTCTCAAGATATTAAATTGGATGCGGCTGCGCACGAACAACAGTTGGCTTCAATTCTATCGCTTGACCCATTGTCACTAGAAGTTGAAGAAGGGCGTCGTGTTGTTTGGCAAGTTGAGAACGTTGGTATGGCCAATAGTCTGACCGAAATCTCGAAGAACTTGAAGCAAGCTGCAGCAGATGCCAAGGTTTCGGGTTCTGCCTCTGAAGTGCTTGTAGGTGCATCCCTTAGTGTGACGGCAGGTTTTCTAATATGGATGTTACGTGGTGGCGCGTTGTTGGCTAGTGTGTTTTCGGTTAGTCCACTGTGGAAGCAGCTGGACCCACTCCCGATTGTTAGTGCTAGTTCGAAAGGAGGTGGTGGTGGTGATGGGAAGAGTATCGATGAGAATATCGAAACTTTGTTTGATCAAAAAGGTTGAACAAATTAGCCGAAAAAAAAGCCCCGTAGTTCGGGGCTTTCGTTAGAATTTTTTACTACTTGTCGTATACAGATTCTTTCTTCAGATGCTTGACTATCAAGTAGTAGAAGACGGGTCGTAATTTTTGTCGGTTACTTGCGCCTACAGTGTCGATGGCGTACTGAATCGCTGCATCTGCCTCAGGTCCTTCAACACCGAGCTTTCTGCTGATGAATCGGGTTTTCACATTGTCCAATTCTGTTTTATCAGCCGCGGCCACTAAATTTGCGTCGCGATTGTATAGTGATGGACCCAATCCTTTTGCAACAGCCGAAAGCAGTTTATCGTCACATTCAACATTGACGCTGGATAGTTGTGTTTTGCAGTCGGTTATTGCTTCGTCGAACTTAGACATGAAACCTCTCCATAAAAATAGCAGTAATTAGCAAGGATCTAATATTAGTCTGACATAACCTCTCAGCGCAACATAAGAGAGGCTACAAGCTTACACATTCACAAATGATTAACAATCTGCCCCTCAACTGCAAAACATTGTGTTATGAAATCGTAACAATACGGTGTTATGTGCCAAGTCAGCAGCGCAAACCGTGACGTTCTAGACTGCACTTTGAGGTTGGTAATTTGAGCTATTGTCTAGGGACGTTGCATTGACGACTGAATGATCTGTTGCACTATCGTTTATTAATCCGTGTTCGGATAGTATCTTAATCGCCTCTTCATAACCAATTTCGCTAATGCGTTTGTATGATTTGAATTCCATTAATGGAATTTCGCTCACATCAGGCTCGATTAAAACATCCAACATTGCCTTCGTCTCATTCAGTCGGATAATGCTTTTAATGTCCGTTGAACGCAATAACGTTTCAACCAAGCGAGGGATACGAATTGTTTTCTCGAACGGATTGATACGAGACATAAGTGCATGCCATCCGGACAGAGAAGTACCGTAATTATAGTACTCACGAAACTCCACAATTTGACTTACGTTAACTCCAATTATGCTGCCTCTGCCGCCGAGTTGTTCTTGCATTACATCTACTGGAAAGGTGTTTAAAACTGCGCCATCGATGAGCAGTTGTCCCGATGGGGTTGGTACTGGAGAGAATATTCCAGGTAGTGATATGGTGCTACGTACGACCCTCCAAAGTGGTCCACGATCGTGTATTACTTCTTTGCCGTCGGCAAGATTGGACGATACACAGAAGAACGGTATCCATAAATCTTCAATGCGTGTTTCTTGATACACCGCATGACAGAAGCGCGTTAGTTTTGCTGATTTCATTAACGATACGAGCGGCAATGTGTAGTCGTACAAGGCACGTTTGTTCGCAAACACGGCTGACAGGCTATTGATTGATTCTGTGCCTTGGCCCATTGCCATCGATGCGCCGAGTAAGCCGCCCATACTTGAACCACCGATGTAATCTATTTTGATATCGTGTTGCTCGATGGCTTTTTGTACACCCAGGTGGGCGTAGCCACGAGCACCACCGCCACTAAATACGATTCCTCTAGCACAGCCACATAAGCGGCGAGCTAGCCGAGCCATGTGCTCACTGTCGTCTATGCGAATGTGGTGGTAGGCGTTGAGTTCCCGCTTGCGGAGCCATCTTGCTGTATGGCTGGGGTTCTCCGTGCCCTTTGCGTGCAACAAAACTAAATCTACTTTTCGGTGATAGCGCGCGTGTTGTAGTATTTTGCGAAGATCGTGTTCTATTTCCCTAAGCTTTGACGAATTTTCTCTATCCGCATCGGCGAGCAGAATGATTCTATCTGCTCGATTGATACAGCGTTTTGTCCAAGCAGATAAGCTAGGATCGGTGACGTAAAAGATTTCTTGATAACTGTTTTCTTTATCGTCCAACCATTCAGAAATGGCTGAATTAAATACATCTAAAAAATCTGTTTGAGCGACACCTTTTTTTCCGTACAAGGTATCGAAACCACGTGCATCAAGAAGCAGGGGGTTGCCAATAGCCCGGACTTCGCGTTTAAGCTGGCGCAAGAAGCGTCTGAGAGGTAGTCGGCGATCTAGTGGAATGATTGCGATAGCTTGTTCTTTTGCCGCAGCCCCAACGCGTTGAGATTTTTCAACTTGACGTTGAATAATGAGCTTAGACAGCGGTAATAACAGGTTGGGCTGCTCACGGATTAGATCGTTGAAAAAAGATTTATTCAGAAAAGCAACTGTTGATTCTCGAATGGCATAGACCGTCGCGGAACGAACTGAGTCGGATAGCAACGCTTGTTCGCCAACGGTTTCTGGCGCACGAACTTCAGCCAATACAACGGTGCTGTTGTCGTCATTAGTGTGTTCAACTTGCAGGCGGCCAGACACGACTATGTGCAATCCATCTGCTTCATCGCCTTCTTCGATGAGAACTTCGCCACTGCTGTAATTACGAATGGTCGTGTTTTCTAATAGCTCGTTCATAACCTCCGTGCTAATGCTCCCAAACAGATCAAGGAATACCTTGGCTAACATAACGTGGCGCGAAAGCTTTGCAGCCGTGTCGTACACATTAGCGAGAATATTGGGATCGATGTTAGTGAGCAATTCAAACGCTACGCGAGGAAAGCGTGCGACGCGAGTGTTTTTCGTAGCGATTGCGGTAACCAAGTGTGCGCCACCGTTAAGCACTGCGAAATCGCCCGCAGTTTCACCTTTTTCTCGAGAGTGGAGATAAAATTCAGTACCCGACTTGCTATCGAGAAGATGCAGTCGCAATTCACCTTCCATCACTATGAACAAATTTTCGCTTTGACGACCTGTGGTAAAAAGCGACTCGCCTGCCGATAGTTCTGAGAAGCTGATGTGCGGAGTCAAACTTTCCCAGCGTTGCTCGTCAATGGATTGCACCACTGGGAATTTTTTCAACGCTTTTAAATTTTTTGCCGCTCGATTGCGCGCAATCATGTTGGGCTCAACGAAATTGGTGAATAGTTTCTCATTTAGTTAGTTTGGAAATCGATGTTGCCAAAATAGGCTGTGCCAGTTTGCAAAGCGTTGTCGCCGTCCACCATAACAGCATAGCCACTAATCTTATCGACATCGACGTTAAACAACTGTTTAAAGTCGTCCACAATGTTGCGTTTTTGGCTTACCCATATGCCAGTTAATGCCTGGCCACTTTGCACTGAGACCATCATAGACTTATCGGTAAATGGGCTTTGCCAAATGGAGTTGAGTGGCTGGTTTGAGGACCAGACATAATTGATGGCAATTGATTCCCACGGTAGAAAGCCGATTTGTGCTGTTACATAGAGTCGTGCAGGAAAATCATCTCCGTCGCGGGTTCTTTCGTCGATGTTTTCGTAGGTGGATTCAACTTTCCATGTCCATTCCAGCCAAGGCGTGCTCGTCAAATCGATGACATCCTCTTTGTAGAGCACAGATGCCGTTTTGTTCGCGCTGGCCTTGAGGACGGTGATGCCATTGTTGTCCTCCACTAGGTTGTAGGTTGTGTTTCCGACGAAAGACTTCTCTTTCCAGGTTGACAGTGAAAGGTCTGGAAAAGGCTGGATCAGTTCATCTGGCGTGTGTGCTAACAGCGTTTGAGATAGCGACAGGCTAATCGTTAGCACCAGCCATGGTTTTAGGTCAGTCAGATTCATGCACTTTGGAGCGAGAGTTAGTTGGAAAAGTTCAGTGAACATAAGCCATTTAGCGTCCAAGAGCGGCTATTTATCGTAAAATAGTGCAATAGAAATGCGATTCTCAGGCCAATGTCCGAAACTATTAAAACGCGCCGATTCTGGATACTTGCTGGAGGCACCATTGCGACCATTTACGCACTGATACTGGTAGGTGGGATTGTCCGTGCAACTGGCGCGGGGATGGGCTGTCCGGACTGGCCGACCTGCTTCGGGCAGTGGATCCCTCCCACCAGTGAGGCGCAACTACCGGCAAATTATCAGCAAATCTATGCCGATCGCGGGTATCTCGACACCAAGTTTAATGTTCGTAAAACGTGGACTGAGTATTTGAACCGGCTGCTCGGGGTATTCACTGGATTTACCATTCTATTAACGTTGATCTTCGCCTTGCCATTTCGACGTCACGATGCGCCGGTGACCTATTTAGCGTTAGCCGGATTCATTTTGGTTGGTGTGCAGGGGTGGCTTGGTTCGCGCGTTGTAGCCAGCAATTTGAACCCTGGTCTGATCACCATTCATATGCTTTTGGCGCAGGTCATTGTGGGGTTAATTATTGCGGCCATTATTCGATCGGCGCGGCCTCAATTAGGCAAAATTAATATTGAAAACCTGTCGAAGGTTGCATACCCCCTTATCGTACTGTCGATGGCACTTGGTCTAATGCAATTAGTCCTGGGCACGCAGGTAAGAGAGGCAGTCGATCTCATTGCAAAGCAAAGCAACTACGTTAATCGCCATTTGTGGATAGACAACCTGCCAATGATTTTTTCTGTCCACAAATACTCAGCAATCGCGTTGGTGTTGCTTAATGGTTGGATCATCATCCACTTGTTGTCGCACACGTCCTCGAAGGTGTTGCATAGACTTAACTGGTTTCTGGCTTTTCTGATCATAGGAACCATCGTCATGGGTATGTCGATGGATAGACTGAATTTGCCAGTTTTCGCGCAACCATTGCATCTTTGGATGGCTTCGTTAATTTTTGGAGTGCAGTTGGCGATATTTATGATCTTGCGCTATGCACGTAACTTGAACCTGTCGCGTATGACGGGTTAGACTGTAAGCAGGGCCGATGGAATTGGCCTTCACTTAAGTATTTTAGTTCACTGAACAAGGAGGTTCAGCATATGATTTTGGTATCCTTTCGTCTTCGCATCCGTTTTTTTTCACCGCTTTTTTTCGCCGCTATTGGGCTTTGGCTGGCGTTAGCATCTTCGGCTATGGCAGCCGAGCCGTTAATAAATATCAATACTGCGCCACCTGCAACACTTGCAGAGCAGCTGCCTGGAATTGGGCCTGCGAAAGCCCGCGCCATTGTAGTTTATCGAGAGCAATATGGGCCATTTACAACACTTGAACAATTAACTGAAGTAAAAGGCATTGGGCCAAGCACATTGGAAAAAATTCGTCCGTTTATTTACATTGACACGGACGACTTACAACAAACCAGTGGAACATCGGTTGAGCAGGGTGTTCCATTAATAGTCATAGGAAAAACACAAATTGAACATGATAAGGCCTCGCGGGAGGCAGTCCGCGCAGTTATGAAAAACGCATTGCGTGACCTATCTGGTTCGTCTCCTTAGGGATAGTTAATCACCATCGAATTCGCACAGTGTGTGTACATCAACACCGAGCGATTCGATTAATTTTCTACCACCTAATGCAGGAAGGTCGATAACAAATGCACAGCCGACCAAAGTGGCGTTGCAGCGTTCTATCAGTTTGATGCCAGCTTCACACGTGCCACCGGTCGCGATGAGGTCATCAACTAATAGAACTCGCTCGCCTTTTTTAAATGCATCGGTGTGCAGCTCCATCGTGGCTTCGCCATATTCAAGCTTGTAGTCTTCTGTCATGGTATCCCCAGGCAGTTTGCCTTTCTTGCGAATGGGCACGAAGCCGACGGATAGTTGGTGCGCAATGGCTCCACCTAAAATAAATCCGCGCGCTTCAAGCGCCGCCACTTTATCGATGGGCTGACCAGCATACGGGTGTAGCAACATATCAATTGCCATTCGAAACCCGCGTGGGTCTTGAAACAGCGTAGTGACATCTCTGAACTGAATGCCTTTTTTCGGATAGTCCGGAATGGTACGGATGAATTGTTCGATTTTCATATTAGCGATGCGGTATTGCCATTAGTTGGGTAACTTGCGAAGGGTAACATTTGTTAAGACAAGCGCCAGTTTTACTAGGTCTTGTCGTGGTGCGTGTTAATATTTGTCCACTTTTAGTAATTAATATATTGAGTGGTCTCATGAATCTTGTTGGAACGCTAGGCAAAATGTTGTTAAGTGGTGCTCTGTCTAAGGGTGGCGCGGGCGGACTGGGTGGCTTACTTGGCGGGCTTGCGGGTGGTCAGGGTGGAGCAGGTGGTGGGCTTGGTGATTTGCTAGGGCAACTACAAGGTCAACAAGGTGGCGCTGCAAAAGGTGGAGCAGGCGGTTTGTTGGGTGCTTTGCTTGGTGGCGGTGCTGCAGCAGCAGGTGGTGCTGCCCAATCGGGTGGAGCAGGTGGTATGGGTGCTTTGCTTGGGTCGGCGTTAGGCCAAGGCGCACCAGGTGTGGGACAGGCGCCACCAGCGACTTCTGAGCAATCTGACCAAGCGGCTTTACTGATTCGCGCCATGGTCAATGCAGCCAAATGTGATGGTGCTGTCGATGAACAGGAACAGCAGAAAATTGTTGGCAAGTTAGGTGATATTGGCCCAGAAGAGGCGGCTTTTATTCGCGCTGAAATGCAAGCACCACTTGATGTTGCGGGATTTGTTCGCAGTGTGCCACGTGGTCTAGAACAGCAGGTCTACGTGCTATCGCTTATGACCGTTAATTTGGATTCCAAAGCAGAAGCTGATTATCTTGATCAACTTGCCAAAGGCTTGAACATAAACGAACAAGCTAGCAATCAATTGCATGAACAGCTTGGTGTGCCTCAGCTGTATAGCTAAGGCTTGATGTGTGGCAGGAATAAAATTAGAAATAATTGGAGATCGACATGAAAAAAATAATTGGACTCATACTTTTGTTCCTGCCTTTGTCCGCGTTCGCAAACGTGACATTTTATGGTCAATGTGATTACAAGGGGCCTGGTGTAACGTTGGGTGTTGGTGAATATACTGCTGCTGAGCTTAATGCGGTAGGGATTCCTGAAGACGCCATTGTGGCCGTAAAAGTGCCGGAGGGTTTTTCGGTAACTTTGCATGAAAATGATGGATTCGAAGGCCGCTACGGCACATTGAATAAATCTGATTCATGTCTTGATAACAACGGCTTTAGTAATTTGGTTAGTTCTCTGTCTATTGTCAGCACAAACGTTGTTGAAGGGTTTGGAAAGAAGCAAGCGGATTCGTTTGGAACGACCACGCTAGCTCCGAAAAAACTGGTTGCCAGCGGTGGTCAGATGGTACAAGTTTTTGCCGATTGCAATTTTGCTGGTCGGTCAGCAAAGCTGCCAGTGGGTGACTACAACTTGGCGCAGCTCAAAAAGTTTGGTTTGGGTAATAACGATATTTCGTCAGTCAAACTGCCGAGAGGCATGAGTGTAACGGTCTATGAAAACGATTTTCTTCGTGGTGATTCGGCTTCATCGGCTAAAGATGTCGCTTGTATCGATACTGGCTCGTTTGCTAACCGCATAACTTCGCTGTCAGTGTTGAGTGATGGTGGCAATTCGCTTTCTACCGCACCAGCTAAAAACATTGCTTCTGGTGTCACTGTTTATGCTGAATGTGATTACAAAGGCAGGTCAGCTAATTTGCGCGAAGGAGAGTACTCCAACGCCCAATTGAATGCGCTGGGAATAGATAATAATGCAATTTCATCGTTGCAAGTTGCAGATGGGTACCAAATTGACTTATTCATCAACGATTTTCAACGCGGACAATCCGGCATGTTGAATACCGACAACCGGTGTTTGGTTGGCCGTTACAACGATTCGGTAACCTCTGTCGTCGTGCGCAAACAGGCCAGTGTGACTGCGGCAACCCCAGCAATTACCCTGTACGCAAACTGTAACTTTCGAGGCGGCAGCGTTCAGTTACCTGCTGGCCAATATGACAAAGATACCTTGAAAAATTCACTCGTTGGGGATAACACGGTTTCGTCAATCAAGCTGACGGAAGGGTACAAAGTAACGATTTATGATGGCCCTAAATACGCTGGACAAAGTTTGGTGCTTACCGGCGATGATGATTGCTTAGACAACGATGATATGAACGAAAAACTATCGTCAATGATCGTGGAAAGCGCAACGGCTCGATCGACAGGTACTACGGGTGGTTTTGTTGCACAGCCTAACCAATCTAATAAGTCTGCATCCGACGATTTAATTGCCGGACTAACGTGTGTTCAGGAATTCGTTGAGAAGAATGCTTGCGATGATGCGCGTTGGAAAACAATGGAACGGCGTTGTAATTTGGCCAGAGTTGAAGAATTAGGTGATGGCTATTTAGAGGGTCATGTTAAGAGCGGAAATTGTAATAGTGAGCTTTGGGACGAGCTTGTTCGCCGCACCGCAAATCCGCATTTGCGTTAATCATTATTGTTTTGGAAAAGTACATATTATGAATCGGTTCTTAATTGCCATTGTTAGTATTTCACTGCCACTGTTATCCGCATGCAATACGGTGAAATACAATACGCTTGAGAAAATTGGTATACATAAGCGCGATCTACTGGTTTCCAATGTGAAAGATGCTCGAGATGCTCAAAAAGATGCCCAAGAGCAGTTTAAAGATGCTTTGGAACGTTTTGGGTCAGTAGTCGAGATAGAAGAGACTGGTTTGAAAAAAGCCTACGATCGCCTCAGTGATGAATACGACGATAGTAAGGATGCAGCTGAGGAAGTGTCAGATGAAATTGATGATGTTGAAGAAGTGGCTGAAGACTTGTTTGCAGAGTGGGCCAAAGAAATAGAGGAGTATACCGACCCGGCTCTGAAGCGTGGTAGTCAAAACCAATTGCGCAGCACTCAATCTCGTTATAAAGAAATGTTGGCGACAATGGAGGCATCTGAACGCAGCATGGAGCCAGTATTGAAAACGTTTCGGAATAATGTGCTGTTTTTGAAGCATAATTTGAATGCGCAGGCAGTTGGATCACTGAAAGGGTCTTTTACCAGTTTAGAAAGTGATATTGGACGATTGATTGAACAAATGAACCGTTCTATCGAGCGCTCTAATCAGTTTATCGCTGAGATGAAACCGGGCTAAGCTGGTGACAGATAATGCTGAACTTCCAAATGAAACCAAACTGAATCTTGAAACTGGTGTCATAGATTGGAACGAATTGGTAAGACACTTCGCCAGAGGTGTGGTCATAAAGGTTGAGCCCGGAAGGGATCTGATAGAGGTGGCCGATTGCCTCTCTAAAGATGACACTTCGCTGCTCAAGCAATGGCTAGATGATCAATCGGTTGCGCGTGCATCAGACGATGATGCACGTGATTGGACCGCACGATCACCGCAGTTCTGGTGCGTAGTCACAGCCCCATGGGTGCTTGTTCAGGAACAATCAGATCAACCAACTGTGCACTAATCACTCGAATATCAGCTTTTGTTGTGCTAGCCTGAACGTTGGCATTTATTGGAAACTGGTATGAATACTCGGTTTCGCTTACGACTTATGCAGGCATTGCTCCTCTGCGGTGTGGCAATTTCGGGTAGTGTGTTTGCAGCAACTGCAAATGCAACGCAAGACCCTCTCACTGCAGAAGAACGTTGGTCTATCACACGTTTGGTTATGTCGACCCCTGGCGTTATGCTTGATATGGCGAATTTGACCGACAATGGTTACCTTTGGAAAAACGATGCACTTTGGGAGGGCGATGCACTTCCTGTCAATGAAAAATGGTACACCGCCGCATTCTTTTTTAAACGTCCAAGATACAAAGGCGTCTGGTTACAGTATACATTTCAGCTTGACGAAGCAACGGGTAGGTTAACTGGCTTCAAACGCTCCTATGGTGCAGCAACGTTTCGTTAGGCCGATTTTCTAATAGGTAACCGGTTGAGGCTTTCGATCGCTTCAATAGCCGCAGGTAATTCTGCAGCGGGCACAGGCTTAGAGTAGTAGTAGCCTTGAATAATTTTGCACCCCAAGTTTTGGATGAAGCCAAGCTGTTCCTCTGTTTCAACACCCTCAGTAATTGTTGATAGTTCTAAGCTGTTGGCAAGTGCAATGATGCTGGCTGCTATCGATTTTTCATAGTTAGATTCGGTTAATGCATTAACAAATAATCGATCTATTTTTAGAACATCAACGGGTAAATCCTGTAAATAGCTGAGCGAAGAGTAGCCGGTGCCGAAATCATCGATTGCCACTTGTACGCCGTTATCTCTTAGATTTTTTAAATGCATGACTACTTTTTCACGTTCATGCATGATGAAACTTTCAGTGATTTCCACTTTGAGAAGGCTTGGGTCAACGTCATATTTTTTCAGCAGCGCTAGTATGTTACTGGAAAAATTTGGGTCAAGAAACTGTGGTGGTGCGATATTGACGCCTACTTGCAAATTAGGATTAGGAGATAGAGCGCCAGAACTTAAGCTCGAAATCGCCTCTTCCATAACCCACATTCCTAACGGGTCGATGAAACCAGATTCTTCAGCGATCGGTATAAACACAAATGGAGATATGCTGCCATTGGGATGATTCCATCGAATCAAAGCCTCCACACCTGTGACGGTTGTGTTCTCCCAACAGACCTGTGGTTGATACCAGAGTTCAAATTCATTTTTGGGCAAAGCACTGAGCAAATCTGTTCGCAATTTGTTTTTAGCGCGAATCTCCTCAGCGTCTTTTTTGTTAAAGTAAAGTACCTTGCCTTTCCCACTGTGTTTAGCTTGATACATCGCAACACCAGCATGATTAAGCAATTCAGAAAATGAACTACCGTCTTCAGGATAAAAGCTGATGCCGATGCTTGCACTCAGATGTAGTCGCAGATCGTTTGTGTGAATGGCTTCGCTCAGAATTTTCACAAATTGTTTGGCATAAGTATCAATATTCCAATCGGTTTCAGAGAGTTTGACTAATATGGCAAACTCATCGCCACCCATGCGGGCAAGGTAGTCTGTGCTACGAATGCAGCTGCTCATTCTGCAGGCGCAAATATTTAAAACTGTGTCGCCAGTATCGTGTCCGTACGTATCATTGATAGTTTTAAATCCGTCTAAATCGCAAAATAGAATAGCAAACTTATCTTTTGAATCGCTGTCTACCTGCGCTGCAAAGTATTGTTCAAAGCTACGCCGATTAGGTAGGCCAGTTAGGCTGTCGTGATAGGCTTGATGCTGCACCTCTGATAGTAGATTGTTGCGTTGCAAGGCCGTGGACAATTGGCTTGCCACAGCGTGGAAAGCATTTGCATCAGTTTCGCTGAAGTCGCGTTTGTTTTCATGCTTGTTAATGATGAAAACAGCCCATGGTTTGCCATCATAGCTGACTGGTATACACATGGTACTGCCGATCTCATTAGCGCGCAAAAATTCATGCACTTCGGCTGATTCTCGAGGGTCTTCAATATGACGATTTATCTGCGCAAATTGGTTGTTTGTATAGCACCAGTGCACAATGCTTTCATCGGATGCAGCCGTTTTTGAAGGTGGCCTTGATTCAATGATATTGTTTATTCTTTCGTGTACAACGTGAGTACTCAGCCTTCCATTGTCAGGTGATTCTTGATAGATCGACACACGATCAATATCAAATATTTCAAATAGATATTCACTGACTTTGTTTAGAATAATTTCCCAATCGGTAGACTGATACAGAACATTGCCTAGTACGCTGAGGGTTTTGATTCTTTGTAGCTCGTTTCTTTGTGATTCAAGTTGCTCTGCACAGTAGATGGCAAGCGAGGCGATTTTTCCAATTTCCTCAAGTAGCGGAATTTGAGAATACAAGTCTTCACTAATATCTGAGGTGACGAACGCGACGCCAGAAATTTTTCCAGAGAACCCTAATGGTATAGCTACCGCTTTGAGTTCCTCTGCAAAGACAGTCACATCCTTATAGTCTTTGTTGTAGTTTTCGGTATATTGGTAGCTTCTGTTTACCCAAGCTTTGGCCGATAATCCAACTCCGCGTTTGCGGGTATTGCCCATCAGTTGATCTGCATACTTTCCGCAAGAAGCTACAACAAGCAGGTAGTCTCTAGTTTCATGTACCATGTGCAAGTACGCACCATTGGCACTGGTCAAGTTCACAATTTCATTGGCAAGCAGCTGTAGAAGCGCATCCAGTGAGTCTTGAATGATCATGTCAGACGCGACATTGCCGAGTGCGACTAATCCACGGGTGTGGTTTTTAAGCGAAGCGTATTTTGATTCAAGTAGCTCAACTTGAGACTTTAATGACGCTAATTCTTCAGCTATGGCTCCGTCATCGCTGAGTGTTTGCCTATTATGTTCTTTTGGTTTGGGCACCATCAGCTACTAGTTAGAAAGTATACATTACTGATAACGCCCAAAATCCTGATTACTCAAGGTAGGAATACGGTAATACCTAAAGCGGGGGGGTTACTTGACTAGCTTTGTGTAGCAAATTGTGACGTCATGTCGTTTTTTGGAGCACTTAGGTGCTCTTAGCTAACAACGAATCGATAAGATCTTCAGCCGCTTCGAAGACCACGGTTCCGGGTGGGAAAACAGCTGCCGCTCCAGCGTCTAACAGGGTGCTTACGTCTTCTGGTGGAACAACCCCCCCAACAACAATAAGAATGTCTTCGCGACCTCTTTTCACGAGGGCAGCGCGTAACTCAGGAATCATAGTCAGGTGGCCTGCGGCGAGAGAACTGGCACCAATAATATGCACATCTTGAGCGATGGCCTCATCAGCAACTTCTGCAGGGGTTTGAAAAAGTGCTCCGATATCCACGGTGAAACCGAGATCTGCAAAGGCTGAGGCGATAACTTTTTGACCTCGGTCGTGTCCATCCTGCCCCATCTTTGCAAGCAAAACGCGCGGACGCCTTCCGGTTGCTTCCAAAAAGGTTTCAATTTTGTTTTGTACATCAGGTACGCCGGGGTGATTTCCCATAGCATCGCGGTAGACACCAGAGATTGATTGAACTTTGGCGACATGGCGACCATAGCTTACTTCTAATGCCGCCGAAATTTCGCCAACGGTCGCTCGTGCGCGTGCAGCGTTCACGGCGAGTTCAAGCAAATTGCCATTTTTGCTGCGGGCGGCATGTGCGAGCGCATCTATCGATGCTTTGTGTTCCAAGCTGTTACGGTTTGCACGTAGTCGTTTGAGTTTCGCGATTTGCTGCTGTAGCACTGCCGCGTTGTCGACTTTGAGGACATCGATGTCTTCCTCTTTCTCGACTTGATAACGATTTACACCAACTACGGTTTGCACACCAGAGTCGATTCTGGCTTGGGTAATTGCTGCAGCCTCTTCAATACGCAATTTTGGTATGCCGGCTTCTATCGCTTTTGCCATGCCACCTTGGGATTCAACTTCTTGAATGTGCGCCCATGCTTTATCGGCTAATTCGCGCGTAAGCGTTTCCATAAAGTAGCTGCCACCCCAGGGATCGACCGTATGGCAGGTGCCCGCTTCGTGTTGTAAAAAAAGCTGTGTATTTCGGGCAATGGCTGCGGAGAAATCGGTTGGTAAAGCCAGTGCTTCATCGAATGCATTGGTGTGTAGTGATTGCGTTTGCCCATTGGCTGCCGATAAGGCTTCTATGCAGGTTCGCGTAACATTGTTATAAACATCTTGTGCCGTAAGGCTCCACCCGGATGTTTGGCAATGCGTGCGTAAATTCATTGAACGTGGGTTTTCAGGATTAAATTGCTTGACCAGTTTTGCCCAAAGCAGCCGTCCAGCACGCAGTTTGGCTATCTCCATATAGTGGTTCATGCCGATTGCCCAAAAAAACGACAGACGAGGAGCAAATTTGTCTACGTGCATGCCTGCGGCAATGCCAGTGCGTAAGTATTCAACGCCATCTGCGAGTGTGTAGGCTAATTCTAAGTCTGCAGTAGCACCGGCCTCTTGCATGTGATATCCGGAAATACTAATGCTGTTGTACAGCGGCATGTGCTTTGACGTGTACTCAAATATATCTGCAACAATACGCATTGATGGCGCAGGTGGATATATATAGGTGTTGCGCACCATAAATTCTTTCAGGATATCGTTTTGGATTGTGCCGCTGAGTTTCTCTTTTGCAACGCCTTGTTCTTCTGCTGCCACAATGTATAAAGCGAGCACAGGTAAGACGGCGCCGTTCATTGTCATGGAGACGCTCATTTGGTCTAGCGGTATACCATCAAAGAGTGTTTCCATATCGAGAATGGAATCAATAGCGACACCAGCCATGCCGACATCACCGGCGACGCGTGGATGGTCTGAGTCATAGCCACGGTGAGTCGCAAGATCGAAAGCCACAGATAAGCCCTTTTGCCCAGCCGCTAAATTGCGACGATAAAATGCGTTGCTATCTTCGGCAGTTGAAAAGCCTGCATATTGTCGGACCGTCCACGGCTTTGTTACGTACATGGTTGGGTACGGCCCACGAGTGTAGGGTGCAAAACCGGGGTAGCTATCGGTAAAGCCCACACGATCTAAATCGTCTTGTTCGTAGAGGCGTTTTAGCTGTATCGATTCCAACGTTTGTGATGTTGGATTTATCTTATTGTCAGCCGCAACCGTTTTACTTGGTAGAGGCGGTTCAATGTTGTTAAATTGAAAAGAGTTGGCCATGATTAGTCCTCGAACTCGATTGCGTCGCGATTGACTGCTAATGGTTGTACGTTAACAAGCAGTTTATTATTCTGCTTTGTTTTGTTGATTGGCATCTTATTGGGCGGTGTCGTGGTTACACCGTGAAATTTATTCACTCCAACGAGAATGTCTTGTTCATGTTTTAAGCGTTCTATACGATTTCGTTGAGATGCACCAATGGCTGTTTGCCATTGGCCAGTTGAAAGCGCCTTGACCAGCCCGCCATCGGTTTCGAGTTGTTGTAGAGATTGCCAACTAGAATTAACCAGATTGGTGGTCAGTGTTTCTACCGCATAAGAGCCTGCCATTGGGTCATGTACGAATGTCATCGCAGATTCTTCACTGAGAATAATAGGGATGTTTCGAGCGACTCGTGCACTGAGTTCAATCTGATCATCAATGAATTGATCGTCGATACAATTGTGCGGATGAATAATAATGCTATTCGCACCACCCATAGCAGCGGCAGTAGCTGCACTTACATTTCGTAAATGATTAACCCATGGCGCGCGACTGGATTGCATGCGTTTTGAAGTTTCAACGACAAGCTGCAAGTGCGGGGCTGTCACATCGAATTGTTTTGCAACGTGTATCCACAGCTGCTTTAGCGCTCTTAATTTGACGACATTGCTTAACGCATCGGCATCACAGGCGACTTGAAAAACGATTGTGTCGTTGGCCGATTGTGGATCTAGACCGGCATCAATTAAGTTTTCTAAATAGATGGCTGCTGTGGCGATGGTTGAAGCCAGCTCTTGCTCAATCGTAGCCCCAGCGTTGTGGTAGCAAGTGCTGTTGACACATACTGAGCGAATTTTTAAAAGTGATTCGTGGTTCTCTATAGCAAGACTGGCCATATCTTTTATAAGTGCGTTTAGCTCAACGCTTAAACAGCCAGTAGAGGCAAGGGTGCCAATGGGGTCTGCGTTTATTGATACCGATAGTTTGTTGCTATCGATGCCAAGTTTCGACCAAATGCTTTTAATTTCATTGGTTGATTTTACAAACTGACTTCCAGAGAACAAGCTAATGGGTATGATGTCCTGCTGCACGTTAGCCAACACGGTAGACAATTGGTCGACATTGATAGGGCTTGGTTGTTCTGGGCTGTCTATCAATATTTGCAGAGAATCTACACCGCCTTTTAGGCTACTGAGAACGCTGGCATTTTGTAATTCAACTGTGCCGCCAATGACATTTAAGCGATTGTCCCAACGTTGTAGAGCTTGTGCAGGGACACTTTGAGTTACTTTTGGCCGTGTGGTGTATAGCGTTTCGATGGGAAGTGCGCTGGCCGTTATGTGTGCAAGCTCAGCAAGCGACTTATCGTGCAAGCTTTTGGTTGCTAGGGCTTGCCAGTCTTCTAGTGAATTCTGATTGAATTCGATGTCGGTTAGATTGCTCATAGTGCTTCTGAGTATACCAAAGGGTGACCACGCTTCAGCGCTCGAATAGCGAATCTACCGGGGTGCAAGAGAGAGAGCCAGTTTTCCAGTTCGTGTGGACTAGCCAATTTATTTTGACTAGAAGGGTCGGATATGGATTGAGTCGTTTTACAAAGCTGTTCGGCAAGAAGCATGGCGCAATATGGGGCGCTAACGATACCGCGCGAACCGAATCCACCGATGGTAAATAAATTGTCTTGATAGGTTGCGTTGGGGTATTGATTTTCGGGTAAGCCGTGTTTTATCAGTTCATAGTTTTGGTTATAAGCCGCAAAATTGGGCACCGGGCCTACAATAGGTAGTCGATCTGGAGTAGTGGCTCTTATGCCACAGAACTCAGATACGCTATTACTTTTAGTTTCTAATGATGGTAAGAGTTTTTGGAGTCCAATGAAATTCTTATCGTGATCAGCGCGCTGGGGTGTTTTGTTATTGTCATCTCGTTTAAATGTTGCGCCGACTAATACAGTGTCATTTATTGGGATTGCATAATGCTTTCCTGTTACTGCGGTTTTTAGAGTGTTAGGGGTTGTCGTTTTAAAACCACTGGTTTGGCCTCGTGCGCTTGTTATGGGTAACGCTTGCGTTTGTTCGAAGTGGTTGAGTCTTTCGCCGTTTGCAAGAATAAGCGTGTTACAGGTCAGTGTTTTATCTGTGTTATTTAAGTCGCGTATTGTCGGTTCTGTCGTTAAAGACCAGATTGAATTGTTGCAAGTGACCTTAGTCACTGACGTGTTTAGCATCACTTCGATATTTGGGTGATTGACAACGAACTTGCACATCGCTTGCGGATTCAAGTGGCCACCGCGCGCGAAATAAATTGCCTCGTTGTCGATAAAGGTTCCTGCAATTTTACTGGCTTGCGCGGAAGTGCAAGTTTGGTAAATGGGATTGTTTGGATAGGTTTTGTCTACCACTTGTAGGACACCGCAGGCGTTGAATGCAGATTGCGCACGCAGAGCGTGGTTAGTGTCGAGTCTATCGAGCAAGAAGTTGAATGCTTCAATATAAAATTGACTAGCGAAATCTGTGTCACGGGTGATAAATGGTTTGACTATGCCAACCGGGTTTGCTGATGCGCCACCGGCGATGTTTCGGTTTGCATCGAGCAGCACGACTTTAACGTTGCGTGTTGCAAGTTCATAAGCGGTATGGCAACCGGCAAGGCCTGCACCAAGGATGATCACAGGCTCGCAGTTCTTATGAGGGTCCGGTAGTACAAACCATGGTGGCGTTATTTGCATTGTTGGACTTGGGTTGTACTAGTTTGCGCGGTAATGTGACTCTACGTACTCTTGTACGATGCTTTGGAATTCTTCAGCAATATTGTCGCCTTTTAATGTAACCGATTTTTCTCCATCAACATACACGGGTGCGGTTGGCCTTTCGCCCGTACCTGGCAAGCTGATGCCAATGTTTGCATGCTTGCTTTCACCTGGTCCATTCACCACACAACCCATGACCGCAACTGACATATCTTCAACTCCAGGGTGTTTGGCTTTCCAATCAGGCATGCTATCGCGCAGATAGGTTTGAATGCGATCGGCTAACACTTGGAAATAAGTGCTGCTGGTTCTTCCGCATCCGGGGCAGGCGGTGACCATTGGAGTGAATGAGCGCAAGCCCATGGTTTGTAAAATTTCTTGTCCTACTATAACTTCGCGTGTGCGATCGCCATTGGGTTCAGGTGTTAATGAAATGCGAATAGTGTCTCCAATGCCTTGTTGCATTAAAACGGCTAGCGCGGCTGTCGATGCAACGATGCCTTTTGAGCCCATACCAGCTTCGGTAAGACCAAGATGCAAACAATAGTCTGATCGAGATGCCAGCGTTTCATATACCTGCACAAGGTCTTGTACGCGGCTCATTTTGCATGAAATGATAATTTTATCTTTACCTAACCCGAGCTCTTCTGCTTTTGCAGCGCTTTCCAGTGCGGACGTTATCACCGCTTCGCGATTGATAAAGTCCAATGGTTTTGGGTGGGCTGCTGTAGCGTTTTCATCCAACAGTTTAGCCAGCAAGTCTTGATCGAGGCTGCCCCAATTCGCGCCAATGCGAACCGGCTTATCATTCTTAATCGCAATTTCGATCATTTGAGCGAACTGTTCATCGCGTTTGCTGCCACGGCCTACATTGCCAGGGTTGATTCTGTATTTGGCGAGCACTTGCGCACATTCTGGTACTGACGCCAGCAGCTTGTGGCCATTGAAGTGAAAGTCACCCACTAGAGGGACTTCCAAGCCCATTTTCAGCAATCGTTCATGAATTTCCGGTACAGCTTGTGCAGCAGCTACCGTATTAACGGTGATTCTGACCAGTTCAGAGCCTGCTTTGGCAAGGTCTGCAACCTGTGCGGCGGTACGAATTGCATCTTCAGTGTCCGTGTTGGTCATGGACTGGACTACAATAGGCGACCCACCGCCAATATGAACTTGACCAACCTGTACTGATTGAGTTTGTTTGCGAGGCATATAGGCAGCAAATGGGTTAAATAAACGAGCTAGGAACACTAGTTTATCGTTATATTGGGCGATCTGCGCAGATCACCGAGAATCGGACCAACAAATTGGGCCATGACAGCAAATACGGACATCGAATTCAGCGACCGCGAGCAGCGTATTCTTAAGTTGCTGGTTGATCACTACATAACTGACGGGCAACCGGTGGGGTCTCGAACTCTGTCGCGCATGCCAGGCATCGATATCTCTGCAGCTTCCGTTCGCAACGTTATGGGCGATCTTGAGCAAATGGGGCTGCTCAAATCACCACACACGTCAGCTGGGCGTATTCCGACGTCGAAGGCTTGGCGGGTGTTTGTGGACACGATGCTTGAAGTGCGTCAACTCGACGATAAAACCATAAGCGACTTTCGCACCGCACTTGATCCCAAGTTGAGCGAGCAGGGCTTGGTTAAAACAGCGTCTAGCTATTTATCAGGTTTTACCAGAATGGCTGGCATGATTACGGTACCCAAGCACGAAGGCAAAGCGTTGCAGCAGGTTGAATTTTTACCGTTATCTGATAATCGCATTCTAGCGATTCTTATAATGAGTGACAGTGAAGTGCAGAATCGGATTGTTCGTGTTGATCGGGCGTATGAGAAGGACGAGCTGCAGGCGTTTTCCCGGCAACTTAATGCCGAATACCTTGGGAAATCTTTGCAAGAAGTGCGTGATCTGATGCGTGAAGATCTGCAGCACAGCCGTGATGCTATGAGTAAATCGATGCAATTTATGATCGATGTAGCCGGCGAGGTCTTTGTTGATTCCGACGATACGCAGGATGACAACATGATCGTGGCCGGGGAAACCAACCTGATGCGGCACGCTGATCTGAGTAATATGGAAACACTGAAAGAGCTTTTTGACGCTTTTCACAGCAAACGCGATATCTACCATTTGCTCGAGCAATGCCTTTCAGCTGACGGAGTACAGATCTTCATTGGTCGCGAATCGGGGTATGACGCCTTAGGCGAATGCTCTTTAGTGACAGCCCCTTATGAAACTGACGGCAAAGTCTTAGGCGTGTTAGGTGTTGTTGGTCCAAAGCGAATGGCCTACGATCAAGTCATACCGGTTGTTGATATTGCCGCAAAATTATTAAGTGCGGCCTTGAACTCTCGCAGTTAAGCCTTATCATTGCCCACATTGTTAAAACCACAAAATTGTCAGCTACTGTTATTAGGCGACGATTTTAAGAGATCCTGGAGAGCACATGACGCCCGAAGATGACGTCAATAAAGAAGACGATAATAGTGAGAAATCACCGAATAACGCGCCTGCGACTGATAAGGCAGTGGATGCGCAACCCTTGGAGGGCCAGCTGGTTGACGAGAAAGCCACGAGTGAGGGCGACGAGACTGACGCACCAGAGAATGATATAGATCGAGCTGCAAGCGCGCAGAGCCACGCTGATGAGGCTATAGCTCGTGCGATGGCTGGAGCTGGTATCGGTTCAGTTGGCGACGACCCACTCGGATTCGGTGATCAGCGAATGGACGCCGACCCTGAAGAACGCCCTGAGGTTGAAGTGGGTGATGAGCTATCGGTGCTGCGAGCTCAATTGGGCGAATCTGAAGCCAAGGTCGCAAATCAGACCGATCAGTTACTCCGATTACAGGCTGAGATGGAGAATCAGCGAAAGCGTGCACAGAATGATGTCAATAAAGCGCATAAATTTGCGCTTGAGAAAATCGCACTGGATCTGCTACCAGTGAAAGACAGTCTTGAAATGGGCTTGTTGGCAGCCACTGGCGAAGATGCTGCGCCGACGAAAATAATCGAAGGGTCAGAGCTTACGCTTAAAATGCTAGGCCAAGCACTTGAAAAATATAACATTGTTGAAATAAACCCAGTGGATGAGAAATTTGACCCGGAGTTTCATCAGGCAATGTCTATGCAACCTGTCGAAGGCAAAGAGCCGAATACAGTAGCTAGCGTTATGCAAAAAGGTTACACGTTGAACGACCGGTTAATTCGGCCTGCATTGGTCATGGTGGCGAAATAGCCCTAACTTTTGCATTGAATTGTGTCGTGATGCAACGGATTGCTATTTGAGGGACGAAAAAGTTCCTCAAACTATTGAATTAGCTGCGGGATGCCACAGTTTAAAGTCAGAACATGAGGATGCCAACTATTTGGGTCTTTATAAATTTTAGTTTTTATATTTGTATAGGATAGAAAGTAATGGGAACCATTATAGGAATCGACTTAGGCACGACGAATTCGTGTGTCGCGGTTATGGAAGGCGGCAAGCCGCGAGTTATCGAAAATTCTGAGGGCGATCGCACCACACCATCAATTGTTGCTTTTGGCGACGACGGCGAAGTTGTTGTCGGTATGCCTGCAAAGCGTCAGGCGGTCACCAATCCTCAAAACACTTTGTACGCAGTCAAGCGACTGATTGGTCGTCGTTTTGAAGAAGATGCAGTGCAAAAAGATATTGAGCTTGTTCCATACAAAATTATCAAAGCTGATAATGGCGATGCTTGGGTAGAAGCTGCTGGCGAGAAAATGGCCCCACCTGAAGTGGCTGCTCGCGTGCTCATGAAAATGAAAGCAACAGCTGAAGAGTATCTTGGCGAGGAAGTAAGCGAGGCAGTTATTACTGTTCCTGCGTACTTCAACGATTCACAGCGTCAGGCAACCAAAGATGCTGGCCGAATTGCGGGCCTTGATGTTAAGCGAATCATCAATGAGCCAACGGCTGCAGCACTTGCTTATGGTATGGACAAAAAGCGTGGCAATGGCCAGATTGCGGTATACGATCTTGGTGGTGGTACGTTCGATATTTCAATTATTGAAATTGCTGAAGTCGATGGCGAGCACCAGTTTGAAGTGCTATCAACCAATGGTGATACGTTCCTCGGTGGTGAAGATTTCGATAACCGATTGATCGAGTACCTTGCGGATGAGTTCAAAAAAGAGAGTGGCATCGATCTACACAACGATCCACTGGCTTTGCAACGCCTGAAAGAAGGCGCTGAGAAAGCTAAAATTGAATTGTCTACAACGACTCAAACTGATGTGAACTTGCCGTACATTACGGCTGATGCTTCTGGTCCTAAGCACCTGAACATCAAGGTGACGCGCGCTAAGCTTGAATCATTGGTTGAGGACTTAGTACAGCGCACTATTGAGCCGTGCCGAACAGCAATGAAAGATGCGGGCTTAAGTGTCTCTGACATCAATGATGTGATCATGGTGGGTGGTCAGACTCGTATGCCGAAAGTTCAAGAAGTGGTTAAGAACTTTTTTGGCAAAGAGCCGCGTAAAGATGTTAACCCAGATGAAGCTGTTGCTATTGGTGCATCTATCCAAGGTGGTGTTTTGGGTGGTCAGGTAAAAGATGTATTGCTACTTGACGTGACGCCTTTGTCGCTAGGTATCGAGACACTTGGTGGTGTTATGACCAAGCTGATCGACAAGAACACAACAATTCCGACGAAAGCACAGCAGGTTTTCTCAACAGCTGACGACAATCAGACTGCGGTTACTGTGCATGTGTTGCAGGGCGAGCGTGAAATCGCTGGTGGTAATAAGTCTCTGGGTCGGTTCGATCTGGCCGATATTCCACCTGCTCCACGTGGCGTTCCACAGGTTGAAGTGTCTTTCGATATCGATGCAAACGGCATCATGAATGTATCGGCTAAAGATAAGGCTACGGGCAAGGTTCAGTCGATCGTGATCAAAGCGTCTAGTGGTCTGTCGGATGAAGAAATCCAACGCATGGTAAGCGATGCAGAAACGCATGCTGCTGAAGATGCAAAAATGAAAGAGATGATCGATACCCGTAATCAAGCTGAACAAATGATTCATGCGACTGAAAAGTCGATGACCGATTTGGCCGATCAGATTGAAGACGATGAGCGTAAAGACATCAATGCAAAACTCGACGACTTGCGTATGGCAGTAGCCGGTGAGGACAAAGAAGCGATCGATACCAAGCTTGCAGCTCTAAGCGAGGTCACTGGAAAGTTAGCTGAGCGTGCCTATAGCCAACAACAACCTGGTGATGCGGCACCTGCTGAGGGTGACGTCGCTGACGGCGGCTCAGCAGCTGATGATGCGGTTGATGCAGAGTTCGAAGAAGTCAAAGACGATAAAGCATCGTAAATTGATTTAAATTATGTGACTGCATTTGGCTCGGGCAAAATTGCTCGGGCCTTTTGCGTTTTTAAGATTGTTTTTATAACGGTAAAGAATAAATAGCATGGCTGATCGCGATTATTACGAGATTTTAGGCGTCTCCCGCGATGCGAGCGACGCTGATTTGAAAAAATCATATCGTCGTCTCGCCATGAAGTTTCACCCTGATAGAAATCCTGATGATGAAGCTGCATCGGAGAAATTCAAAGAAGCCAAAGAGGCTTATGAGATTCTCAGCGATTCGCAGAAGCGCGCCTCCTACGACCAGTTTGGTCACGCAGGTGTAAGCAATCAGCCAGGTGGTGGTGGCTTCGGTGGTGGTGGTGCGGATATCAACGATATTTTTGGTGATGTATTCGGCGATATCTTTGGTGGCGGTCGTGGCCGTGCTGGTGGCGGTGGTGGGCCGCGTGTCTATCGTGGTGATGACCTACAGTACAACCTCGACATAACACTTGAGGAAGCGGTTGCAGGTGTTACCACCGAAATAAAACTGCCGACATCGGTGGCGTGTGATGCGTGTGATGGCAGTGGTTCAAAACGCGGTACAAGTCCTGGAAGCTGCCCGACCTGTCATGGAGTAGGGCAAGTGCGTATGCAACAAGGCTTCTTCTCGGTCCAGCAAACGTGCCCTTCTTGCCGTGGTAAAGGCAAAGTGATCACCGACCCTTGTCCGAAGTGTCGTGGCCATGGACGTTCAAATAAAGAAAAGAAACTCTCAGTAAAGATTCCAGCTGGTGTCGATACTGGTGACAAAATTAGGCTCTCCGGTGAGGGTGAGATTGGCGAAAACGGTGGTCCACCGGGCGACTTGTATGTTGCTATTGGCGTAAAAGATCATGCACTATTTACGCGCGACAATGCCGACTTGCAATGCACTGTGCCCATTAACTTTGCGACAGCCACGGTCGGTGGAGAGCTTGAAGTACCGACACTAGATGGCCGAGTGAAGCTCAAGATTCCTGCGGGTACTCAGTCTGACAAAGTTTTCCGTTTGCGAGGCAAGGGCGTTAAGCCTGTTCGTGGTGGTGCAGTGGGCGATTTAATGTGTAAGGTGCGCGTTGAAACTCCAATCAATTTGAGCAAAGAACAGCGCGAATTGCTACTGGCATTCCATGAAACGATCAGCGGTCCAAATGCGCAAAAGCACAGCCCGCAGGCACATGATTGGTTAGGTGGTGTTAAGCAGTTTTTTGATGAGCTGCGCAGCTAGCGGCTCGTTAGTTTAAAGCTTGGTTCGAGCTGCAATGATTGGCAGCTCAGATCAATGTTATTTTTGTTGATCAATAGTCAAGGTCAGTGCATCTGTAGTAGTAACGTCTACCTCATTTTTCTCAGTAAACCAGTCTCCCGCTTTAGCGATCGCATCACCACTTTTCGACACACGTGCACCAACCGTTACGCTTGGGAATTTGCTTAATGTCATTGCCGGTATCATCGCCATGGTGTCGTCGAGTACAACGGTTATAGGTAATTCACTAACGGTGTGACGCGATACGGCTAGCGGCATGGGCGGACCACTGCTGGCTCGAGCGAAGATAAATACCGAGTCAGTGGGGGCGGTGTCCGCTTTCACGTGCTCTGCAAGATCTACGGTGACGCTAAGTGAGGCGTTGGATACGTCCGGTTTATTCTGTTCAGCGTTAATCGACGGCACAGCTGATGATGGTGATGACTCTATCTGTTGGCCAAGTGCCATTTTCGATTGATTCATCATTTCGTCAATGCTTGCCTGTGCCTCAGGGTTACCAGCCACGCCTGCGCGCAATGCTTCAAAGCGCGTAATTGCCTCCTCATGATTTTGCGCTTGTTGGGTTGCGATGGCTTTTAACCACAAGCTTTGTTGATGCTCTGGATTTAATGCTAATGCGCTGTCGATATAGTCGGTTGCTTGGCCAGATAGATCTCCACCGCGTTCCATGGCAGTCGCTTCCGCTAACTGCGCGAGTAATTCAGGGTCCGATTTATCCAGATTGTAGGCACGCACTAAAGCTCGCTTTGCATTGTCAAATTCACCAATGGTGAGATAGCTTTTGCCGAGTAGTTTCCAACCAGCAACATCGTCCGGGTTGGCTTCAAGCTTTTTCTCTAGATTGGGCAGTAACTCAGTTAGCGCAGGTGGTGCGGTTTCCTGTGGCTGTTGTTGTGCAGCCACAGCTTTATCGTGCATGGCCTCTACGTTGACGCCTTCTGGTGTTCCTAAATGCAAATATAAGGCACCTGATGCAATGGGCAAAAATACAGTGATTAGCGCGGCAATGACGAGACCGCTACGGGCTGATTCACTTGCTGAACGTTCAGTGCTCAGGTCAATAGCTAACCCATTTTCAAGATCGGCGAGTTCATTATCGAAGGTTGCCTGATCTATTGTTCCATTCGCACGTGCGTTTTCTAAGTTCGCCCGGCGCTCTCTGGCGATGCTGATGTTAGTGTCGAGTTGATTGAGTTCTTCGTCGCCAGGGTCACTCTGAGAGTGACGGGCACGCAAAGCACTCGGGATAATAGCCGCAAGTGCTGCGACGACTAGAAGGCACGCTAATACGAAGAAAAGTGTCATACCGATTTAAATGACGCAAAGTAGAACTTCTAGTATACGAGTGGATGCATCAGATTTGGTTGCATTACATCTAAAAAGACAATTCAATTGCGTTGGGTTGGTGCCAAAGTGATCACGGAGATGTTATCAATGCCGCCATTTTCATTGGCGCTTTGAACCAACGCCGTGCTGATCGCGTGAGCATCGACTGGTTGGTCCAAAATGTTGGCAATATGTTCATCGGTCACCATGCCATTGAGACCGTCAGAGCACAGCAAATAGGTGGCGTCTGGTTCTATTGAAAGAACGTCCATATCGATTTCGACATCGTTAAATAAGCCAATGGCTCGCATAATAATATTTCGAGAAGGGGCGGGCCCGATTCGGCCGGTAACTTCCCAATTTCGGTACATCGTATGGTCTGTGGTTAGTTGGGCCAAATTTTTATTTCGATATTCATATAGTCTGCTATCGCCAACGTTAAATGAGATCGCTCGATGAGCGCCGTTATCATTCTTTCCACGATCTGAGCCACCAATTATACAAAAACCGACCAGTGTCGTGCCCATCCCATTACCGTCAGTGTGCCCGTTGCGCGCATTTTCTTGAAATATACGTTGGTTCACACCGATGATGCACTGGCAGAGGAGCGCTTGAGCTTGTGCATTGGAGATGTTTTTGTTTGTCAATGCATCGTGCACACCATCAGCGGCAATGCAGTTTTGCAAAGTTTCGATTGCCAGCCGACTGGCGACATCGCCCGATCCATGTCCACCCATACCATCTGCGATGGCATAAAGCTGCAAGTCTTGGTTAATCAGAACAGAGTCTTCATTGACTTGTCGAATTTGACCAACATCGCTCTTGCCTGCGATGTTGGTGGTGACCTGTTTTGTCATCATTGCCCGGTCGGGTCTCCTGATGTGCCTGCTGTGAACCCGGCACTATAGGCAAAATAGAACGATATCAATGCGACCAATATAAGTAGTGGAACAATCACTGCCCAATTCAGCCAGATCGGGCGGGATTTTTTGTGATCGTGTGATTGCCGGTATTTTTCTTGTAGTCTTTTTGGCGTCACCGCATCGCCGCCAGGGCGAGATGTTGCTGGAATTTCCCAAGCTTCAGTATCATCGAACGAAGTTGTGTTTGAATCTGCTTGATGTTGAGGTTGGGCAATAGGCTGGGGTATTGGATTCATTTCTGATTGGGCCACCGACTGCGCAACTGGTTGTTCTGCAGGCTGGACTATTGGCGCAGCTGCGGGCGTATCGACAACTCGTATTGCAGGTTTGATGCTTTCAGGTCGGCCTATTTCGTCTTTGTTAGCGATTACCGTCACGTTATCACCAGCATGGGCGCTGGAAAAAACGGGACTAATAAATTGGTATTCCTGCTCATCAAAGACCACAATGTCGCCGTCACTAAGTTGTACTGGGCGGCCGATTTCTCGGCCATTGACCATCGTACCGTTGAGCGAACCTAAATCCATTAATACTGCCGCATCGTTTTCAATAGTGATTCGGGCATGCTTACGCGATGCGCCGCGTTCAGATTTGAGAACCAAATTACAATCCTCGTGGCGGCCAATAATAGTGGTCGCATCGAGCACATAAATAGACCGATCGCTAAGATTCAGTAGGCTCGGATTATTTGTTAGAGGAGTGTTCATGGTTGTAACAACGTGGTCATTGTTATAAAGGTAATACTCGTATGGCCATCCGGCAAGGTAAAACTACCGAAAAGCGGATGAATCCAACAAGCCTTAGCCACCAACGTGTTCCAGTTCAAGCAAGCAGCCGTGAAAATCTTTCGGATGAAGAAACAAAACGGGATTGCCATGGGCTCCGATTTTAGGTGTTCCATCGCCAAGAATACGGGCACCTTTGGCAATCAAATCTGCAGCTGCGGCTTCAATGTCATCAACTTCAAGGCAAATGTGATGTATACCGCCGCTCTGATGTTGCTCTAGAAACCGGCTCACTGGCGAGCCATCACCTAAGGGCTCTAACAATTCAATGCGCGTGTTGGGCAGATCAACGAATACCACTGTGACGCCATGTTCTTCAAGCGGCTGTGGTTCTGACACTTGCGCACCCAGTGTGTCGCGATAAGTAGAGGTTGCAGCGGCCAGATCGGTGACCACAAGTGCCACATGATTTAAACGACCAATCATGTGAATTCCAGAATGATTGCGTCAACGGCGAGGTTGTCGCCAGCAGTGGCATTCACTTTTTCAATGGTTCCGGCCTTTTCAGCCTTCAGCGTGTTCTCCATTTTCATGGCTTCTATCACCGCTAAGTCTTGTCCAGCCGTCACTGTGTCACCTTCACTCACCAGTAGCTTCATTAACAAACCTGGCATAGGTGACAACAGGTACTTCGACATATCTTGGATGGTTTTTTCTGGCATGTGCTCAAGTAGTTGTGCAACATGCGCCTGCATAACTTGAAAAGAGCGAACGCTACCACGATGACTTAAGCGCCAGCTGTTTTCGGTTCGCTTAACACCAATAACGATTTCTTCGCCGTCAATTAAACCAGTGAATAGTGGTTGACCGGGTTGCCAAGTAGTTTCTACGGTGTTGCGTTGTTCGGCGCTGATGATCTGAGTCTGACCACCGCCAATAACGTGCAAATCACCCAACGACTCATCTGTGCAGTTTGGATGCCTCTGTCGATGTTGGCTTTGCATCACAGCTGCAATCAACGCAAACTTGTCGCACTTATCTGATTGGTATTCGCTACTACTAAATCCATCAGCGAAGTGATCTTCAATAAACCGTGTGGTTAATTCGCCAGCGTGAAAGGCTGGGTGTGCGAACAGTGCAGAGAGAAACGGTATGTTGTGTTGAACACCCTCAATTTGATAGGCATCAAGTGCGCTTTGCATCTTAGAGATTGCTTCCGATCTCGTTGGTGCCCAGGTGACTAGCTTTGCGATCATCGGGTCGTAGTACATCGATATTTCACCACCGGCTTGTATACCAGTATCGACTCTAACGCCTGCAGAATCAGTTGATGAGTTTGCAGTGGGAGGTTCGTAGTGGGTGATGCGGCCAATGGAGGGTAGGAATCCGCGATCGGGGTCCTCTGCATATACGCGTGCTTCAAACGACCAACCATTTAATTTAATATCGCTTTGTTGCATGGGTAGTTTTTGTCCCTCTGCAACATCGATCATTAAGCTCACCAGATCAAGTCCAGTAATGCATTCTGTGACAGGGTGCTCGACCTGTAAGCGCGTATTCATCTCTAGAAAGTAGAATTGTTCTTTTGCATCCACAATGAACTCAACAGTGCCAGCAGATTTGTAGTCGACTGCTTTAGCTAAGAGCACAGCCTGTTCGCCCATAGCCTTTCGAGTTTCATCGCTAATAAACGAAGAGGGCGCCTCTTCAAGTACTTTTTGGTGGCGGCGTTGAATCGAGCATTCGCGCTCACCTAAATATAAACACTGACCGTGTTCGTCAGCTATTACCTGAATTTCTATGTGTCTTGGTTGTTCAATAAATTTTTCGACGAACACGCGATCATCACCAAATGATGATCGGGCTTCATTTTGCGCGCTTGTGAAACCGTCTTTAACCTCATCGAGTGTATTCGCTACACGCATGCCTTTTCCGCCACCGCCAGCAGATGCCTTGAGCATAACTGGGCAGCCAATTTGTTCCGCGATGGTGTATGCGGTGTCGGCATCTGGAACGGCGTCTGGGTGCCCTGGTACGGTGTTAACGCCTGATTTTTGAGCCAGTTTTTTGGACTCGATTTTATCGCCCATGACTTCGATTGCACGAATGCCAGGACCGATAAAAATGATGCCTTCTTTTTCAAGTTTGGCCGCGAATGCAGAATTTTCTGATAGAAATCCGAAGCCAGGATGCACTGCGTCGGCATTGGTTGCTTTCACAGCATCAACGATCGCATCCATTCTCAGATAGCTGTCGGCAGAGGCGCTACCGCCAATGTGGACAGCCTCGTCGGCTTGTTGCACATGCAAGGCAAATTTGTCTGCATCGGAATAAACGGCAACCGTTTTTATGCCGCGCTCTTTTGCCGTTCGTATAACGCGACAAGCAATTTCACCGCGATTAGCGATTAAGATTTTGTTGATTTTATTTGTCATGTTTAATCGCACTATAAAGGAATGTTATCGTGTTTCTTCCAAGGATTGTCCAATGACTTATTGCGCAGCATGGACAGGTCGGAACACAGATTGGCCCGAGTGGTTTGCGGATCAATAACATCATCGATAAACCCTAAGCTGCCAGCAACGAATGGGTTAGCAAATTTTTCGCGGTACTCTGTCGTACGTTGCTCTATTTTTTCGGGGTCGTTTTTATCGGCTCTGAAGATAATCTCTACGGCGCCTTTGGGTCCCATAACAGCAATCTCAGCTGACGGCCATGCGTAATTTACGTCGCCGCGCAAATGTTTTGATGCCATAACATCGTAAGCACCGCCGTAAGCTTTTCGCGTGATGACGGTTATCTTAGGTACTGTTGCTTCGCCATAAGCGAATAGCAATTTTGCACCGTGTTTAATAATGCCACCGTATTCTTGAGCGGTTCCAGGTAGAAAGCCGGGTACATCTACGAAGGTCACAATTGGGATTGAGAACGCATCACAAAAACGGACAAAACGCGCAGCTTTGCGGCTTGCGTTTATATCAAGACAACCCGCTAGTACCATGGGTTGGTTTGCGACGAATCCGACTGCTTCGCCGTTAAGCCTGCCTAGACCGATAATGATGTTTCCTGCAAAGTCTGCTTGTAGTTCGAAAAAATCGTTCTCATCACAAACTGCACGAATGAGTTCGTTAATATCATACGGCAGGTTTGGATTTTCCGGTATCAAGGTTTCTAGTGCAGGGCATAACCGTTTGGCGCTGTCTGTGCTTGGTAATGGTGGTACTTTTTCGCGATTGTTCTGCGGCATATAAGTCATGAAGCGACGTACTTGCTGCAGAGTTTCTAGGTCGTTGTCGAAAGCACCGTCAGCAACACTGCTTTTTGATGTGTGCGTGCTCGCGCCACCGAGTTCTTCTTGGGTCACCGTTTCATGAGTAACCGTTTTAACTACTTCAGGGCCGGTGACGAACATGTAGGACGAGTCACGTACCATGAAGATGAAGTCGGTCATGGCCGGTGAGTAAACTGCACCACCAGCACAAGGGCCCATGATTAACGATATTTGTGGCACCACACCAGAGGCAAGCACGTTTTTTTGAAACACATCAGCATAACCGCCCAATGAGGCAACGCCTTCTTGGATACGTGCACCGCCTGAATCGTTTATACCGATTATGGGTGCACCGACTCGCATGCAGTGGTCCATTACTTTGCCAATTTTCTTTGCGTGTGCGGCGGAGAGCGAACCACCAAGAACAGTAAAATCTTGGCTGAATGCAAAAGTCAGACGGCCGTTAATCTCGCCGTAGCCGATGACGACACCGTCGCCGGGAATGCGATTGTCTTGCATCCCAAAATCGTTACAGTCGTGTTCTACAAACATATCCCATTCACGAAAAGTATCTTTATCAAACAATGCACGCAGGCGTTCACGTGCGGTTAGTTTGCCTTTTGCGTGCTGTGCATCAACACGACGTGGTCCACCGCCAGCAAGTGCGGCAGCTCTTTTTTCGGCAAGACGAGTAGCAATCGATGTCATGATTTTCCTGCGTACCCCATATTTTTTAGTGCGTCGGTGATGTCGTCAAGAGCGCTGACATCTTCAATTGTGGCTGGCATGTTCCAGTCGGTGGCATCTGCAATGGAGCGCATCGTTGCGCGCAACATTTTTCCTGAGCGAGTTTTTGGTAGCTTGTTCACAATCGCTACTGACTTAAATGCAGCGACTGGTCCAATGTGTTCGCGCACACGTTTAACCAATTCTTTGTTGATGTCATCGTGCGGTCGATCACAGCTATCGTTGATGATCACAAGGCCAATAGGTAACTGGCCTTTCAAATCGTCAGCTGCACCCATAACGGCACATTCAGCGACGTCGGGATGTCCGGCTAGCACCTCTTCAATAGCGCCAGTTGAAAGTCTGTGCCCGGCAACATTTATGACGTCATCGGTTCGCGCCATCACGAATGCATAACCGTTGTCGTCTATGTAACCGGCATCACCTGTTTCGTAATAACCTTTGTATGTAGTGAAATAAGCGCTTTCAAATCGCTCTGCGGCACCCCATAGCGTGGTGAACGTTCCGGGAGGCAAAGGCAGTTTGACAGCCAACGCTCCAATCTCACCAGCGGCAACGGGTTTTCCATTGTCGTCTAAGACCGCCAGGTCGTAACCTGGAACAGGGACCGATGGTGACCCAGACACCACTGGTAGTTTCTCGATACCCATGCAGTTAGAACAAATTGGCCAGCCAGTTTCGGTTTGCCACCAGTGATCAATAACATCGACACCCAGTTTTGTTTGTGCCCACTCGAGTGTATCTGGGTCGCAACGCTCGCCGGCCAAAAACAGCGTTCGAAAATGACTCATGTCGTATTGTTTTAAAAGCTCAGCTTCTGCATCCACTTTCTTTATTGCTCGAAAGGCCGTGGGGGCTGTGAACATGACGCTCACTTTATGTTCGCTGATGACTCGCCAGAATGCACCGGCATCTGGCGTGCCAACGGGCTTACCTTCGTACAGCACGGTGGTGCAACCATGGAATAGTGGGCCGTAGATAATGTAGGAATGCCCGACTACCCAGCCAATGTCCGACGCAGCCCAATACACTTCACCTGGTTCTACACCGTAGATGTTAGACATACTCCACTTTAAAGAGACAACACTACCTCCGGTGTCTCGAACAACGCCTTTAGGTTGGCCTGTGGTGCCAGACGTGTACAAAATATAGAGTGGGTCTGTGCTTTTCACTGGAACACAATTGGCGGGAATTGCGCTGGCCACAGCATCGTTCCAATCGATGTCACGTATGGGAATTAAGGTTGCCGCTAATGCGTCACGTTGATAGATGATGCAGTGAGGGACTTTGAAATCAGCGATATCGATGGCACTGTCGAGTAGTGGTTTATATTCCACGACGCGCGCAGGTTCGATGCCACAAGAGGCACTAACAATAAGTTTGGGTTGGCAGTCGTCAATTCTTACAGCAAGTTCTTTGGCTGCGAATCCACCAAACACAACTGAATGTACGGCACCTAAGCGGGCGCAAGCCAGAACAGCAACAATGGCCTCTGGAATCATGGGCATATAAATCAGTACGCGATCGCCCTTGTTCACGCCAGTCGCTTTGATTGCACCAGCAAAAAGAGCCACCGCATCGTGCAGCTCCTGATAAGTCATTGAGCGTTTACTGTCGGTAATTGGGCTGTCGTAAATAAGTGCCGCTTGATCTGCTCGACCGTTTTCAAGGTGAACGTCCAATGCGTTGTAGCAGGCGTTTATTTCGCCATCCTCGAACCAGCGATTGAAAGGGCTTTTTTCGGTGTTGAGTGCTTTTGTTGGCGCTACGTCCCAATGGACGTCCAAGGCTGCATCCATCCAGAAGTCGGCGGGCGAGTTTTTGGCGCGTTCGAAAACACTTTTGTACAGGCTCATGCTTTGGCTCTCAAGCTGAAACGGCCGCACTCAAACTGAGTGCAGCCGAATTGTTTATCCGTTGGCCATTATAAGCTGGGTGCGGAGCGCATGTAACTATTTGTGCATAATTGAGCGATTTACGCCAATCAGGTCAATCGAGCCTGGATTGAGGGATTATTGGCCACGGCGTCTAGCTATCCAGCCACTGAGCAGCAGCATGAATAACGCGGGATGGACTGCACCTGCGTACTCGGTGACAACCACATCGGAAGATAAGTCGTCGTCGTAGTCGTCTTGGTCAGTGTTGTTTGACGCTTGGTTTTGTACGTTGGATTCGAGCGGTAAATTGCTCAGATTGTTAAAACCACGTGCATTTGCTGTATCGAGTAGCGCATCTGACCATGCATCATGAATATCAACCACAACGTTGTAGTGGTCGCTGGCGAAATTGTTTCTAAGTTCTGTGTCGATACGATATTCGTCACCAATGGTTGAACCGTACACGGAGAAACGGGAGGTCTTGTGCAGGAGTTTCAGCGTTTCTATTTCTGATTGCAGATAGATATTGGCATAAACCTCGGTATCACCGTATTCGCTATCAACATCAATGGTGATGCTAAAGCCTGCGTGGTAGCCGTCGTTATCGTGGTCGTCGAATAGCAGCGTTCCAATATCACTTATCCAGACCTGCGAGCGTTCCTGCGAGTGATGAAAAAACTGTGAGTTGGCGCGAGCGCTAGATTGTCTGGTTTGCGCGCTCCAATCTTCGACTGATAATGCATAGCCTTCGGAGAAGGCAGCGGCATTGTTACTTGACTGCAAACGAACTTGGGTGTCGGCGGCGGCCGATGCACTGAGCAGAGCTGTCGCTATTAGGGTTGTTTGTATTCCTTTCATCGTCCTGTCCTCGGGTGATTTACGATGAGGCCAGTCTAGATACGGGACACTGAACGGAAGCTGAACTGCTGTTGCAGGTACTGTGACGAGTTTATGACTTACGGAATAAGTGTTAAATTTGCTAACCATTTGATGGAAAAGGGCCTATTACAGTTATCCACGTTGACACAATGGGTATTGACAGTCCACAATTGACACGCTACTCCATTGGTCATAAACACGTGTTGCACCTAGTGACACGACCATAACGCCGAACGGCACAGCTGTTCTTAAAATACTTACGCTTCAGAAGGATAAAATAAAATGGCGAAAGGGCAGTCGTTGCAGGAACCGTTTTTAAATGCATTGCGCAAAGAACGAGTTCCCGTATCCATCTATCTTGTAAATGGTATCAAGCTTCAAGGCCAGATAGAATCGTTCGATCAATTTGTTGTGCTGCTGAAAAACACAGTAAACCAAATGGTCTACAAACACGCGATTTCAACGGTGGTGCCTAGTCGGCCCGTCAAGATAGCTATACCCGGCGAGGAAGAAGTCGCTGAGAAAGTCACCTGATCTGCACCTAGCGGTGCCGATTTATTGGGTTTAATCCCAGGAGTTTTTTGCACAATTGTTTGATCGCCCCGATTTTGGAGACAATGCTCTCCTTGTCCACATTGACACTCGGCAGGGAAGTCGTCGAGTAGATCCAGCTAAGATCGATAAAACCTCGGCCGACCAGCCGGTCGATTTAGAAGCCTCTCGAGAGGAGTTCGTTGAGCTCGCTACCTCGGCGGGCTTGCACGTTGTCGATCTGGTAACAGGCTCGCGTCCGAAGCCTGATCCAAGACATTTTATTGGAAAGGGAAAAATTGAAGAAATCCGCTTCTTACTTGAACAGCACGAGATCGACGTGGTTTTGTTTGGTCAGCGTTTGTCACCCAGTCAGGAACGCAATTTAGAGAGTGAGCTTCAGGTTAGAGTACTCGATCGAGCTGCTCTCATTCTCGATATCTTTGCCCAACGTGCACGAACTTTTGAAGGTAAATTGCAAGTTGAACTTGCTCAACTTACGCACATGTCCACTCGTCTAGTTAAAGGTTGGACTCATCTCGAGCGGCAAAAAGGCGGGATCGGGCTTCGTGGTCCTGGTGAAACACAGCTAGAAACGGATCGCCGGTTGCTTAATGACCGTGTCAAAATGCTTAAACAGCGTTTAGCCAAGGTTCGAAAACAACGCGAGCAGGGCAGAAGTCAGCGCAATAAGTCGGGCATTGCAACCGTTGCCTTGGTCGGTTACACGAATGCGGGCAAATCGACTCTGTTTAACCGGCTGACCTCAGAAAAAGTGTATGTTGCAGATAAGCTCTTTGCCACTCTTGATCCAACGCTAAGACGCCTTACATTATCGGGTGGAAACGCTGCGGTTTTAGCAGATACGGTAGGGTTCATATCAGACTTGCCGCACCAATTGGTTGAAGCCTTTTTGTCTACACTCACGGAAACACGCGAAGCTGACCTGCTGTTGCACGTCATCGATGTGAGTGACGACTTAAAAGAGCAGCGGGTGGCGGATGTAGAGGAAGTGCTCAGTACAATCGGCGCTGATACGGTCCCGCAGCTCATTGTCTATAACAAAGTTGATCGAACCGGCCACGAAGCTCGTATGGAACGAACGGAGGATGGAGAACCTAAGGCTGTTTGGCTGTCGGCAGCAAAAGATGAGGGTGTGGATTTTTTACGCGATGCCATTGCCGAACTGGTGTCAAAACAACGCACAATAGGTGTGTTAACACTGACGCCAGCTCAGGGTAAGCTTAGAGCTTATCTTTTCAACGCTGGGGCAGTTCTCAACGAACACACCGAAAGTGATGGTAGTGCGCAATTGCAAATTGACATGGATGCGATCGACTTTGCCAAATTGAACAGTGAACACGATATTTCAGACCAATTCACACCAGATTCGCCTAAACTTGCGTCTTCTGGAAGTGCATAATTAAATCGCCGACAAATCGGCAGTGGAGCAATGACCTTATGGCTTGGAACGAGCCTGGTGGAAACGACAACGATCCTTGGGGCAATCGGAATAAATCCGGTGGCGGTGGCGGCGGTAACAACAATGGCGGCCCTCCAGATCTTGACGAAGTTTTCAAGAACCTGAAAAACAAAATAGACGGCCTGTTCGGTAACAAGGGCGGCGGCAGTAGCAACAATGGCTCTGGCGGCTCCAGAGGCGGCATGCCGACTGGCAAGATCGGTGGAATCGGTCTAGCCATATTGGCGGTTATTGGTATGGCGCTTTGGCTGTTGTCTGGGTTTTACATCGTCGAACCTGCACAGGCTGGTGTGGTTACGCGCTTCGGCGCTCACACAAAAACCTCCGCACCTGGCTTGCATTGGCACGTGCCTTGGCCTGTGGAGCACGTTGAACGGGTTGATGTGGAGCAAATTCGTACCGCGAAAATGAACCAACAGCTAACGCTGACGCAAGACGAAAACTTGGTCAAAATCACCATGTCTGTGCAGTACATCATCAAAAGTGCAGAAGATTACCTGTTTAATGTACAGCGACCTGATCAAACGCTAGAGCAAGTAGTGGAAAGTGCCGTTCGCGAGGCAATTGGGCAGGCAAACATGGAAGCTATCTTGACGACAGCGGCGATTGTTGAGCCTGAAGTGACAGACGATAAAACAGAGGCAGCACCCGTAGTCGATACGGATGTATTGCAGACCGTTACAGCGGAAAGCGTGCAATCCATACTTGATGGCTATCAAATTGGACTGGAAATTACGGCGGTGAGTTTAGAAGAAGCTCAGCCACCAGATGAGGTGCAGGCCGCTTTCTCTGACGCCATCAAAGCGCGAGAAGATAAAGAACGAATCATCAGTGAGGCCGAAGCCTACGAAAATAAAATCCTGCCGGTTGCTCGTGGTGATGCTGAGCGCATTTTGCAAGAAGCTGAAGGTTACAAAACCCGCGTAGAACAATCTGCAGTGGGTGAGTCACAACGCTTCTTGTCTCTATTGAAAGAGTTCGAAAAAGCACCTGAAGTAACGCGAGAACGTCTCTACATTGAAGCGATGGAGAGTGTGTTAAGTAACACCAGTAAGGTACTGATGGATTCAGGTGACGGTGGCAACAATCTAACTTATTTGCCGCTCGATAAGCTGATCAATCCAGGTAACAATGCGGGTGGTACGGCTCGTAATAACGTGCTGAACAGCGCCAGTTCGGATGCGCCCAATTTTAATAATGATGGATCTACCAGCCAAGTCGCACCAGATCGCGATAACAGCCGAGCAAGAGACAGAGGAGCATTGCGATGAGCCGGATATTAAATCCATTTGTGCTGATGTTTTTGGCACTGCTGGTTTTGTTTGCAAGCGCGTTCTTGTTTACGGTACACGAGCGTGAACTTGCGATTAAGGTTCGCTTAGGTGAAATCACTGAGGACAAGTATGAGCCTGGTTTACACACCAAAATACCGATTTTCGATAAAATCCATGTCTTCGACGGACGCGTTCTAACGCTAGACGTAAATCCCGAAAGAATGCTGACTCGGGAAAACAAAAACGTTATTGTCGATTTCTTTATCAAATGGCGAATAACGGATGCCGAAACGTTTTATAAGCGTATTGGACCCGTTGAATCACGCGCTGATAGTCGTCTTACGCAGTTGGGTAATAACGAAGTGCGTAATGCGATAAAGAGTCGAACCATTCGACAAGTTGTTTCGACAGCTCGTTCAACCTTGATGACCGAAATTGGTAGTAAGCTTGGTTCGCAAGCGGCAAGCATTGGTATCGAGATCGTTGACGTAAGAATCAAGAAAGTGGAGCTGCCTGAAGACGTGCGTGACTCGGTTTACCGAAGAATGGAAAAAGAGCGTGCAAAAATTGCACAGGAAATCCGTTCTGAAGGCGAGGAAAGCTCGAAAAAAATCAGAGCAACAGCGGATCGATTTCGAGAAGAAACCCTCGCTAACGCTTACGCAAAATCTGAAACCACGCGTGGTGTCGGGGATGGTGAGTCGGCTCGAGTTTATGCTGAAGCTTACACACAAAACCCTGAGTTCTACAGTTTGTACCGTAGCTTGAGTGCTTATCGCCAAGCTTTTAGTGGAGACAACAATGTGTTGCTGCTCAAGCCTGACTCTGAGTTCTTCCGCTACTTCAACAGTCCTGGAACAGCTAAATAGCTGAATCGATTACATTAGGCTGTATCCTATGATGCAGCCTAATGCAGTTGCCCAACCTTCGTTTACCTTACCAACAAGCTGTTCGTGACATAAGCTATGTGGACTGAAATTTTTACCGCGGTGGCTCTGTTGCTGGTACTTGAAGGTCTGCTTCCATTCATAAGCCCCGATGGCTTTCGTTCTGCGATGCAATCGATCCTTGCCAGAGACAACAACACGATGCGCGTCATCGGCTTGTCCAGTATGATTGTCGGTGTGTTGATTCTCACCATTGTGCGTTAAAAGTAACTGTGACCCAATTATCTCCAGATCGATGGCAGCTCCCTGACGGTGTCGATGAGTTGCTGCCAGATGCCGCATGGCAAGTAGAAACCCTCCGACGTCGAATTGTCGACTGCTGCCATAGCTGGGGTTTTGACCTTGTGATGCCGCCAATGATCGAATACCTGGACAGCTTGCTGACAGGTACCGGTGAAACTATGGACTTACAGACATTCAAATTGGTCGATCAGCAGAATGGACGTTCGATGGGGATTCGTGCCGATATGACGCCACAAGTGGCGCGTATGGATGCGCATGCGTTACGGGGGGATAGTCCGAATCGATTATTTTATACTGGCACCGTTTTGCGAGCTCGTACTGATGGGTTTGGCGGCAGCCGCAGTCCACTGCAATTTGGCGCTGAACTATTTGGCCACGCCGGAACGCACAGCGATATCGAAGTCATCAGGCTGATGTTGGCAACTTTACAGGAGGCCAATGTTGCACCTGAAGACCTTATTCTTGATCTGGGCCATGTAGGGGTTTTTCGTGCTCTAGTAGCTCAACTTGATCTAAGTGCCGAGCTAAGCAACTTATTGTTTAATAGCGTGCAGCGAGGGTCCTTGCCAGATATGCAAGCTTTGCTCAGTGACGTGAAAGCTGCCAAAAATCACGGTACGGCTGAATTGCTCGGTGAGCTAATGAGTTTGCGTGGGAATCAGCAAGTGCTTACCCGGGCACGAAAGGCGTTTGCCAGCCAGTCAGCTGATGTTCTAATGGCGATAGACTCTTTGCAGGCTGTTATCGATGGTGTTCTAATTACCCATCCGAACATGGGTATTAACATAGATTTGGCTGAACTTCGTGGGTACAGCTACCACACCGGTGTCTTGTTCGCAGCTTATACGCATGCTGGAGTGGAGCTTGCGCGCGGCGGGCGCTATGATGCGGTAGGTGCGGCTTTTGGACATCCAAGGCCTGCGACCGGTTTCAGCGGTGATTTAAAAAAACTTGCCGATACGATGTCCCAACCTGCAGGTTCGAACAAGGGTATATATGTTAGGGCAGGGTTGATTGACGATGCGTGGTCGGAAATTACTCGATTACGCCATAGTGGTGAACTGGTGATAACAGAGCTGTCGGGTATCGATAGCGAAAAACAAGCGGTAGCGTGCGACAGAAATCTTGAGCAGCAAGATGGACAGTGGGCACTTGTACAGCGGTCGTGAAATAGGTTGCAACATAGAACAGCCTCGCAGGCTCGTTATTCGTTCCGACAATATTCTCAGTTATAGCTAAGCAATTTAGGAAAATGCATTCGCATGGCAAATAGTGTTTTAGTCCTTGGTCTCCAATGGGGAGATGAAGGCAAGGGTAAGATTGTTGATGTGCTCACCGAGCAAGCATCGCTGGTTGTCCGCTTTCAGGGTGGGCACAACGCGGGGCACACGCTAGTCATTGGTGATGAAACAACGATACTGCATTTGATTCCCAGTGGTGTACTACATGAAGGCGTTATTTGTGTCATTGGTAATGGCGTGGTGTTATCACCAGATGCTTTGGCTGAAGAAATCGCGATGCTGACCGAACGCGGAGTGCCTGTCGCTGAGCGACTTAGAATTAGCGGCGCTTGTCCCTTGATTCTGCCGCTACATAGCGCGCTTGACCAAGCACGTGAAAAAGCGGCTGGTAAAGATGCTATTGGTACCACGGGTCGAGGTATTGGTCCAGCGTATCAAGACAAGGTTGCGCGCCGTGCGTTACGCGTTCAGGATTTATTTAACCTTGAGCGCTTTGATGAGAAGTTAACTGCTTTATTCGCTCATCATGAAGCGAACTTAAAGCGTTATGACATCGAGACTGATGACCTTGAGTCGTTGAAAAAACGTGCTCGCGACTACGCGAAATTATTAAAGCCGTTTGTTTGCGATGTGCCGGGACTGCTCGATGAGCACAGGCGTGCAGGTAACAGAATTTTGTTTGAAGGTGCACAAGGTACGCTGCTCGATGTTGATCATGGAACCTATCCGTTTGTGACTTCATCAAACACAGTATCTGGTGCTGCTTGCAGCGGCAGTGGTTGTGGTCCAAGTGCTATTGAATATGTTTTAGGTATTGTAAAAGCCTATACAACGCGTGTTGGTGAAGGCCCTTTTCCCACTGAATTATTCGATGATTCTGGCGCTACGCTAGCAGAACGTGGTCATGAATTTGGTGCAACCACAGGACGCGCGCGTCGTTGTGGTTGGTTTGATGCAGTAGCGGTAAAGCGCACTTGTATGATCAACGGTGTGACTGGTCTCTGCTTAACAAAATTGGATGTGATGGATACGCTTGAAACGGTTCGTATATGTACCGCATACGAGCTTGATGGCGAAACTATCGATCACCCTCCGATTGGTGCAGATGACCTAGCGCGATGCATTCCGGTTTATGAAGAGATGCCAGGTTGGCAGTCGAAAACGGCTGGCACCACATCGTTAGATAAATTGCCAGAAGCCGCAGTCGCTTACGTCAGAAGACTTGAAGAGCTAGTTGGGTTACCTGCGCACATTGTGTCTACAGGACCAGAGCGTAATCAGAATGTTATTAACGTACACCCGTTTGCGTAAGTGATGCCGCCTGAACTCATTATTTTTGATTGCGATGGTGTTCTGGTTGATTCAGAAGTTATCTTCAATCAGGTACTCAGCGAAGATCTTTGCGAACGCGGGCTAGAACTCAGTGTAGAGCAAGCCATGGCGTTGTTTGTTGGTGGTTCGATGGAAAGTGTTGAGGCTAAGGTAACCGGTCTTGGCATTGAGCTTCCGGATAGTTGGATTGAAGGTATCTACGCGAAAGTGCTTGCACGTCTTGAACAGGGCGTTGATCCGGTCGCGGGTATACCTGAGTTATTAGCGTATCTTGCCAAGACTGACATTCCTTTTTGTGTTGCATCAAATGGCCCGGTGCACAAAATGAATCTGACGCTCGGACAAAACGACTTATTGAAGTATTTTGAGAACAGTCTATTTTCGGCTTACGAAATCAACAGCTGGAAACCTGAGCCAGGATTGTTCCTACATGCAGCAAAACAATTTTCTGTTGACCCTCAAAATTGTGTTGTCATAGAAGACACTGGCACAGGCACATTAGCAGCAAAAAATGCTGGTATGTCATGCTTAGGCTATGCGCCAGACGGTCCTGATGCGAAACTTGAAGTCAATGGGGCGAAGTGTTTTACGAATATGAAAGACGTGGTGGGTTTATTGGGCTTGTGACCTCCGCATCGAACCTCAGCCAAACAGTCAATGTTGTTTAGATCTAAATGATTGAAAAGCCACTTTTAGCGTACCCTTGTCGTAATTCGGTTAGCAAATTCTTATGAGCAATTCCAAAGACACCAAAAACGAACAGGCTAATCAGCATAAAAATACTGATGGGAATAAAAAGCCTGACCAGCCTAAAAACCCGGATGGTAACAGAAAGCCTGATCAGCACAAGCAGTCTGGCCAGCACAAAAAACCAGGTCAGCACAAAAAGCCAGGTCAGCATAAAAAATCGGGTCAGAATAAAAAGCCTCATCGCCATAAAAAGCCTGGCCAACATAAAAAGCCTCGTCAGCATAATAAGGATGGTCAGCACCAAAAAGCGGATAAAAATCTAGACGCTGATCAAAACCAAAACACTGATCCCAATAAGAAAGCGATTGATCCACATTTGGACCGAGAAAAAGCCAAATACGGTGAGCCCATCGCCAGTCGTGAATACATTCTGGCGATGTTACGTCGAGAGAAAGCACCGCTGCAGTTTGAAGGCTTAGCTTCGCGGCTCGGTATTTCCGACGATGCTAAAGCTTTGGATGCGTTGACCCGACGAGTTCGCGCCATGCAGCGTGACGGGCAACTTATTGAGAACCGTAAGCGCGGACTGGTACCAGTTGATGCTGATGCTTTGATTGCTGGTCGTGTTAGTGCGCATCCTGATGGTTTCGGATTTCTTGTGCCGGATAAAAACGATGGCAAAGGCGATATCTACCTCAATGGCAAGCAGATGCGTTTGGTCTTGCACGGTGATCGCTCAGTCGTGTGCTTGAGTGGCGTTGATAGAAGAGGGCGGCGTGAAGGGCGCATTGTTGATGTTGTAGAGCGTGCGAACAAATCTATTGTTGGTCGCTTTATGGAAGAAAAAGGTGTCATCGTTATCGCACCGGATAACAAGCGTATTCATTTAGATCTCATGATTCCGGAAGCTGAACGTGGTGCTGCAGTGCATGGCGATATTGTTGTGGCCGAAATTGTTGAACAGCCAAGTCGTCATAATCCACCCGTGGGTAAAGTGGTGGAAGTGCTGGGTAAGCACATGGAAGCGGGCATGGAAATAGACATGTCATTGCGTTCTCACGACATTCCGTTTGAATGGCCGCAGGAAGTGCTCGATCAGGCAAACTTGTTCGCCACAGGCGTACAAGACAAAGACAAGATGGGCCGCAAAGATGTTACGCGCTTGCCTTTGGTTACGATCGACGGTGCAGATGCTCGCGACTTTGACGATGCAGTGTATTGTGAAAAAACGAATAATGGGTGGCGACTGCTTGTTGCTATCGCCGATGTCGCACACTACGTTGCTACCGACTCACCGCTGGATAAAGAGGCGGAAAGTCGAGGTACGTCGGTATATTTCCCTGGTCGAGTTGTGCCGATGTTGCCTGAAGTATTGTCAAACGGTCTGTGTTCTATCAATCCGGACGTTGAGCGCTTGTGCATGTTGTGCGAAATGTCTCTTGATGAATTGGGTGCAATCAAACGAACACGTTTTTACAACGCCGTTATGCTTTCTCACGCGCGCTTAACTTATTCACAGGTTAATGAAATATTGACCGATGAAAAGAGTCCCCTGCACGATACTTACAATGAAGTGATTCCGCATCTGCAAAACTTGCACAGCTTGTACAAAGTATTATCCGCAAGTCGTGGTGATCGCGGTGTTATCGAGTTTGCGTCCACCGAAACTCGAATATTGTTTGACGATAATAAAAAAATCAGCGAAATCATACCCATCGTTCGCAACGATGCACATAAGTTAATTGAAGAGTGCATGATTCTGGCGAATGTGGCTGCAGCTGGATTTTTAGAGCAACATAATGTGCCAGCTTTGTATCGTGTTCATCACGGCCCAAAATCGGACAAGCTTGAAGACTTGCGGGCCTTTCTTTCATTGCGTGGGTTGAGTTTAGGTGGTGGTGATAAGCCAGCTGCGCTTGACTACGCAGTGCTCAGTAAGCAGATTGAAGACCGGCCTGATAAGTCAGTCATTTCAACCATTATGTTGCGCTCAATGCAGCAGGCGGTTTATCAGCCAAAGAACGAAGGGCATTTCGGTTTAGCACTGAATCAATATGCGCACTTTACCTCGCCGATTCGTCGCTACCCAGATTTACTGGTTCATCGTGCTATTAAACATGTTCTCAAACGAGAGAGCATTATTAATTATCGATACTCGCGCGAACAGATGAAGTCGCTAGGTGAAAGTTGTTCTACCACTGAGCGCCGGGCAGAAGAAGCTACCCGCGATGTGGTGAGTTGGCTCAAGTGTGAGTTTATGCAAGATCACATTGGCAGTGAGTACCCTGGGGTTATCACTGCTGTGACGTCTTTTGGATTGTTTATAGAGCTAACAGACATACATGTAGAGGGACTGCTGCACGTGACTAATTTGTCGCATGATTACTATAAGTTTGAGCAGGCAGCCCAAGCGATGATTGGCGAGCGTACAGGCAAGCAGTACCGTTTGGGTGATCCCATTATGGTTCGAGTGGATGCAGTCAACCTTGAGGATAGAAAAATAGATTTTGCAGAACTAGGGGTTGAGAAACGCGACTCTAGCAAGTCGAAATTTAAATCCAATACGTCGGTTAAATCCCGAAAGAATAAAGATCATCACGTTGACGAAGCCGAGTCGACGCCTTCAAAAAAACCGAAGAAGCACAAAAAGCATAAGAGTAAGAAAAAAGATAAGGATGCATCTGCTGGTAAGCAAACAGTCTGGGACAAGTCTACCGAGCAAAAAGCGGTAGAGCAGAAAACCACGAGCAAGAAAACCGCTTCGAATAAGACGGCTACGAAAAAAGATGTAGCACACGCGGCGGTTGACGAGAAAGCTGTCGCTAAAAGTGGTCTAGCTAAGAAAATGGCTTCAAAGAAAGTGACCACTAAGAAAACAGCTGCGAAGAAAACCGCGACCAAAAAGGTGACTGCCGAGAAAACGGCTGCGAAGAAAACTGCCGCTAAAAAGGTGGTTGCCAAGAAAACGGCTTCTAAAAAGACGGCTGCTAAAAAGGTTGCGTCGAAAAAGACAGTAGCGAAGAAAGTGGTTGCGAAAAAGACGGCTGCCAAGAAATCTACTTCGAAAAAAGCGGTGACAAAGAAAGCGGTGACAAAGAAAGCAGTTGCGAAGAAAGTGGCGACAAAGAAAGTCGCGGCAAAAAAGGCCTCCAGTAAGAAAACTGCCTCCAAGAAAGCCGTCGCAAAGAAATCCACTGCCAAAAAGAAAAGTGGAAAAAAATCATGAGTCGAGTGGTAGCCAATGTCTGATACCTCCTTCATTGGTGGAATGCATGCTGTAAAAGCCCTGTTAAAGGCCAATGCCTCTGATACACAATTGCTGCTCATTCAAAAGGGCCGAAAAGATTCTCGGGTCAGAGCGATTGTGTCGTTGGCTCAAAAAGCAGGTATCTCAGTTCGAGAGGTCTCGAAGCGTGAATTGGATGAGGCGGGTGGGGGAATTGAGCACCAAGGCGTTCTAGCTGAGTTTCGTGGTGAGCCTGTGGGCAACGAAGACGATATGTTTGAGCACTTGGCAACTTGTGGCGATTCAGTTTTTGTTCTCGTTTTAGACGGCCTTCAAGACCCGCACAATCTGGGTGCTTGTATTCGAAGCGCTGATGCAGCGGGTGTGGATGCCGTCGTTGTGCCCGTGGATAATAGTGTTGGTATTACGCCAGTGGTTCGAAAAGTTGCGTCGGGTGCAGCTGAAACCATGCCTGTGTTTCAAGTGACTAACCTCCAGCGTGTGCTAAAAAAGCTCCAAACGGCTGGGATTTGGGTCTATGGGGCGGCTGGGGAAGCAGATTCTCCCATCTACGACATCGACTTAAGCGGGTCGGTAGCTATTGTTATGGGGTCGGAGGGGTCAGGTCTACGCCGTTTGACGCGTGAAGCCTGTGACGGGTTATTCACTATTCCGATGCACGGCAGTGTGAGCAGTCTGAATGTCTCGGTTGCCGCTGGAATTAGTCTGTTTGAGGTCTGTCGACAACGCCGTTAGCATCCCTCAAATTGCTGCGGATAGTCGTTGTCACTGAGGCTGCTGTGCTGTAGAATTAACCGGCTGAATAGTACGGCAATATTGCCTTTCTCCTTGTTCTGACCAACTCACACGGGTTTAGGTCGGACAAAACCCATAGGGAGCAGTTAAATGCGACATTATGAAATCGTGTTCCTCGTCCATCCGGACCAGAGCGAACAAGTACCTGCCATGGTAGAGCGCTACCGCGGCATAATCGAAGCTCAAGAAGGCGTTGTTCATCGCCAGGAAGATTGGGGCCGACGTCAATTGGCGTACCCGATCAACAAAGTCTATAAAGCTCACTACACCTTACTTAATATTGAATGTAACCAGGTCGCACTTGACGAGCTAACCAGTGCGTTCAAATTCAATGACGCTGTTATCAGACATATGGTTCTTCAGGAAACTGGACCTATCACTGACCCTTCACCGCTAATCAAGAAAGAAGAGACCCGTGGTGACGAAGAGCGTCGTGCTCGCAACGCCGACAGCGATTCTGATGATGACTCATCTAGCTCCGATGCCCCTGTGGCGGACGCAGAACCTGTATCTTCGGACGACTCGGCCGCACCGGCCTCTTAAAGAATTGGAGTAAAGATATGTCTCGTTATTTTCGTCGTCGTAAGTACTGCCGCTTTACTGCAGAAAACATTACCAAAATAGATTACAAAGACCTTGAACTACTAAAAGGCTTTGTAACTGAAACGGGTAAAATTGTTCCTAGTCGTATTACTGGTACAAAAGCACGTTATCAGCGTCAGCTATCAACAGCTATCAAGCGCTCTCGTTATATCGCACTGCTGCCTTACACAGACCAGCACTAAGAATTAACTCGAAGAGTCGTACTGAGGGTCGTTTGTCTTGTTAGGCATCGCTCGAATTGCAGAAAAAGGATTGCTGCCAGCTGCAGCTATAACGGCCGCAATTGCTTTTTTGGGGATCATGGCGTTCGATATGAATGTCATGTTTGGGCTATTACTAACGCCCGTTACCATTATGCTCAGTTCTGCAGTTTTAGCTTTTGTGTTGCTTAGACACCAAGAGCAAGCTGCCATGACAACGGCATTAGGGGCCGCGATAATAGTTGGAGTTGCAGCGTTTATTACGCAGCAATTCTCGATGCAAATATTGCTCTTTACGGCCATATGTTGGTTGGGAACGCTGCTTGTTAGCAGTGTGCTCAGACGATCAGTTAGCCTTAAGATTGCAGTGCTGACGACCGTTCCGATAACGGTTGTGATTGGATTGATTGGAAGTGCTTACAAGGCGCAAATCGTTCACTTCTGGCAGTCGGCATTGATGTTAAGTTTGGAACGGTTTAGCGAAGCAGAGTTGCAAAGCATCGGTCCAGAAACAATGGATTTAATGCGTAACGGTATGCCTCAAGTGTTGTCAGAATCGGCAGCAAGCTGGGCATTTTTTATCATACTTTGCAGTGTTTTTATTGCAAGGTATTGGCAGGCGCAATTGTTCAATGCAGGTGGATTTCAACAAGAATTCCACTCGCTGCGGTTAGGAAAGGAGACGGTAGTTGTTTTCGCAATAGCGATAGTGCTCAGTCTCGTATTGTCAGTTTCGTTGTTTGCAGTGATTGCATCAGCGCTGCTATTTGTTTTTTTTATTCAAGGCTTATCCTTGTTGCACTGTATAACCAAGCAACGCGGATTGAGTCGAAGTTGGTTGACCGGAATGTATATATTTCTTTGGTTTCCGCCGACCATGCTCTTTTTGAGCGTATTGGGAATGGCGGATAACTTTATCCGGTTGCGAAAAATTTGAATTTGTATCGGGGATAACATGCAGGTCATACTTTTAGAAAAAATCGATAACGTCGGAAGTCTCGGCGATCTTGTCGACGTAAAATCTGGTTTTGCGCGCAACTTTTTGTTGCCACAAGGCAAAGCCGAAATGGCAACCAAAGACAATGTTGCAGCTTTTGCTGCGCGTCGTGCTGAACTTGAGAAGCAGCAAGCTGAAGGCCTGGCTGCAGCGAAAGGACGTGCGGCATCACTTGAAGGTCTTAGCGTCACGATCACATCAAGAAGTGGAACCGAAGGTAAGTTGTTCGGTTCTGTGGGTACCGAAGAAATTCGTGCTGCTATTGTGGAAGCTGGTGTTGCGGTTGAGAAGAAAGAAATTCGCATGCCAGATGGCCCATTGCGAAACATAGGTGAGCATCCAATTTTATTACACCTACACACTGACGTTGATACTCAAGTCACTGTCGTTGTGGTTGGAGAAGAGGCAGACTAAGCCTCTTGGCATTATCGTCGGCTGCATCTAGAGTATGAATGTTCTTTAGATGAAGCCGACAAATTGTGTCATTTTTTGATAGTTGCTCTTACCGGCTAATAGAGTTCTTATAGACCTGTTAGAGTAGTGACGCGATAATATAATCCTTGCTAAGAGGCACACCAAATGGCTTTTACCCCGGACGACTTCGCTGTTGATTTCGAGTCGACCAGTCAGTTGGCCGAACAGCTTAGTGCGGCGCGAATGCCTCCGCATTCTATTGAAGCTGAGCAAGCTGTGCTCGGTTGTCTGCTTCTGAACGCTGAAGCATTCGACAAAATTTCAGAAACCGTTGTTGAAACGGACTTCTATCAATACAATCACCGCGTTATTTTCCGTGCTATTAACGCACTGGTTGCCCAAAACCAAACTCCAGATGTTGTTACTGTTGCCGGACAACTACAGACCATGGGTTTGCTCGAAGACGCCAATGGTGTTCACTACATCGGTGCTATTGCGCAGGAAACCCCCAGTGTTACCAACATCAATGCTTACGCTGAAATTGTGCGTGAACGTTCAGTATTGCGTCAGCTTATTGGTGTGGCTAATGAAATTGCTGATAGTGCTTTTGATAGCGATGGTAGGAGCACCAAAGACTTACTTGATATTGCCGAATCTAAGGTCTTTGCTATAGCCGATCAAACCAGCAAATCAGGTGGTGGCGGGTTTATCAATATTAAGACGGTGCTAGCAACCGCAATAGAACGTATTAACATCCTTTACGAATCAGATGCCGCCATTACAGGGCTATCAACTGGATTTGATGAGCTTGATGAAAAGACCAGTGGCTTGCAACAATCTGATCTCATCATCGTTGCAGGCCGACCATCAATGGGCAAGACCACATTTGCAATGAACTTAGCTGAGCATGCAGCGTTAACAGCGGATGCGCCAGTTGCTGTGTTTAGTATGGAGATGCCCGCCGAACAACTGGGCATGAGAATGATATCTTCACTTGGTCGTGTCGAACTACAAAAACTGCGAACTGGTAATTTGGCGGAACAGGATTGGCCACGAGTGACATCAGCGATCACCTTGTTGAATCAAAAACGTAATTTGTTTATCGACGATACTCCAGCACTGACGCCTGTTGAACTTCGTGCGCGCTGCAGGCGGCTTGCGCGCGAACATGGCCTTAGTATGATCGTGATCGATTACTTGCAGCTAATGCAGGTGGCAGGCGGTGATGGCAATCGTACCGCTGAAATTTCAGAGATATCACGTTCACTAAAAGCGTTAGCGAAAGAGCTCAGCGTGCCTGTGGTTGCGCTGTCTCAGTTGAATCGAAGTCTTGAGCAACGACCTGATAAACGTCCAGTTATGTCAGACCTTCGAGAATCAGGTGCGATCGAGCAGGATGCGGATGTCATCATCTTCATCTATCGCGATGAAGTTTATAATCCAGAAGATGAGCAGAGCAAAGGTAAAGCTGAAATTTTGATTCGAAAACAGCGTAACGGTCCTATTGGCTCAGTGGTTTTAACATTCCTAGGTAAATACACACGCTTTGAAAACTATTCACCTGAAGTGTACTCCGGTGAATTCAGTTAGTAGAAGAGCGCTTCGTATTGAGATAGATTTAGGTGCTATACGACACAACCTGAGTCTTGCAAAACAACGCGCGCCTTCACAAAATATTTTTGCTGTCATAAAGGCTGATGCCTACGGTCATGGTGCAGTAAAGATTGCTCAAGCTCTGGAACAAGCTGATGGCTTTGCCGTTGTTACCTTAAACGAAGCAATTGAGTTGCGCGAAAGTGCTGTCGATAAACCCATTTTGGTATTGCAAGGCCCGCATTCGAAGTTGGAATGTGCTGAGTTTGTGCAACGCTCACTGTGGCCAGTTGTTCATTGCGAGGAACAGTTTCAATGGTTCAACGAGACCGCCGAAATCGAACAACTTCAGCCTTGGATTAAAATTGATACCGGTATGGGGCGACTGGGTTTCCTCCCAGATCGAGCCCAAACTCTGTTGAATGATTCCGCTAAGCTAAAGTGGTTCGGTGCGCTTACTCATTTCGCTATTGCAGATGAAACGGACAACCTTGCAACTCAACGTCAGATAGACAGCTTCAACGCTCTTCGTATCCCTGTGGATTTGCAAAAAAGTCTGGCCAATTCAGCGGGTGTCCTAGCGTGGACTGATGCGCAAGCGGATTGGGCTCGCCCTGGCATCATGTTGTACGGGGTTAATCCAGTAGATGATGTACTCAAAACAGATGTGCAACTTCGCCCAGCGATGAGAGTTAGTGCGCCTTTGATTTCATTTAAACAATACGCAGCTGGTGCACTGATAGGGTACGCAGGCAGTTATCGATGTCCTGAGGCAATGATCATTGGCTATGTCGCTATTGGCTATGGAGATGGTTTGCCAAGAGTGATGGACCGGACAGCCACTGTCTGGATAGCAGGGCAACAGTGTCCAATTGTCGGGCGCGTCTCTATGGATTCAATCGCGGTTGATCTACGCGGGTTAAAAAAACTGGCAGGGCCTGGTGACGAAGTAGTGCTTTGGGGGCCAGAGCATCCAGTTGAGATACTAGCGAAAGCTGCTCGCACCATTGCATACGAATTATTGACGTCGATCAAAGGCCACCGTCAATATACTGACTAGTATGAATGGCATTCTAGCCATGGCCAACCGGTGTTATTACCGTGAAATAACTGCACAACTTGCTTAATATTGTGTCCAGTTAGTTAAGCTTTGTTGCGTGTAATGCTTTGGCGAGGCACTCAAAAAGTGAACTAGGTAACATAACGCTTCTTGAGTGGCTCGCCGCTAACCCATCAGCGTTCTAGCATCTCGAGCTTGTTGGGCTTATCTTCCCATTCCTTAGCATCCTCAGGTGGATCCTTCTGAATGGTGATGACAGGCCAAACTAACGATAATTCTGCGTTCAGAGCAAGGTATGGCTCGTCTTCAGGTTTCATGTCCTCTTCAGCGACAATCGCATTGATAGGACATTCAGGCTCACAGAGGGAGCAGTCGATGCATTCTTCTGGGTCTATGACGAGGAAATTTGGGCCTTCGTGGAAGCAATCCACTGGACAGACTTCGACGCAATCTGTGTACTTACACTTGATGCAGTTCTCAGTAACGATGAAGGTCATGGTCAATCTCTCACAGGTTTGGCTTTTTAGTTGCAAATAGTACCAAAATTGTCCGCTACTAGGGCATAGAGCAGTGGGGTTCCTTTCGGAGTCCCGTTGAAGAATTAAAAAATGGTAGAAACAGCCCCATTGGCTAGAGCGAAAATGAAACAAATAAAAAAGGCAGTATTTCCGGTAGCTGGTATGGGCACACGCTTCTTACCGGCCACGAAAGCGAATCCGAAAGAAATGTTGCCTGTGGTGGACAAGCCACTGATTCAGTACGCAGCAGAAGAAGCGGTTGCAGCTGGAATCGATACTTTGATTTTTGTGACGGGCCGTAACAAGCGATCGATTGAAGATCATTTTGATACTGCTTATGAGATGGAGCGTGAGCTCGAAGCCAAAGGCAAAGAGAAAATGCTTGAAGTGCTTAGAGGTATTTTGCCAAAGCATGTGAATTGCGTATTCATTCGTCAGTCACAAGCATTGGGTTTGGGACACGCTGTATTGTGTGCAAAGCCAGTGGTTAACAATGAGCCGTTTGCCGTCATTTTAGCCGACGACTTAATCAACTTTAGTGATCAGCCATGTCTTAGCCAGATGGTTGATGTATTTAATTACCAGCACTGCTCAGTACTGGGTACGGAACCCGTTCCAAAGGAAGATGTTAGCTCTTACGGCATCGTAGCAGGGCACGAAGTTAAGCCTGGCTTGATGGAAGTATCAGGCATTGTTGAAAAACCGTCGATTGCAGATGCGCCGAGTAATATCGCTGTCGTAGGACGTTACATATTAACGCCACGTATCTTTCATTTACTTGAAAACACGCCACGTGGCGCTGGTAATGAAATTCAGTTGACTGATGCTATCGCCGAGCTGCTTACTGAACAACGTGTTTTGTCGTACAACTTTGATGGGCGACGATTCGATTGTGGAAGTAAGATGGGTTACTTAAAAGCACAAGTTGAATTTGCATTAGCGCACGATGAAGTTGGTGAGGAGTTTGCCAGCTACCTTGAAGAGTTGAATACTCGGATGGGCGGTAAGGTTGTGCCGATGAAGAAGAATTCGAAAATATAAATTTGCTGTAAAAAAGCCGGCTTATATAGCCGGCTTATATAGTCTGCCCACATAGTCTGCCCACATAGTCTGCTTTGGCAACTACGCACGTATCTTTTCATTCTTAGGGTCAAACAGCGGTTCTGCCACCACGGTTGCAGTAATCGCTTTATCGAAAATCTGAACGGTTAGTTTAGTATCCGGCTCAGATAAATTTGAATTCACATATCCGAGTGCAATACTCTGATTAAGTCGGAATCCGAAGCCGCCACTGGTGGTGTATCCAACCGCTTTACCATTTTCCATTACGGTGCAACCGTACATCGCATCGTATTCGGTAGCTTCGAGTTGCAGCTGAACAAATGACAGTGGAGTACCCGATTTTTGTAGTGCTTGCAAAGCACTTTTTCCCGGATAGTCTGCGTCTTTATCCAATTTAATAAACCGGCTAAGTCCAGCCATGATTGGCGATGTTTCATGGTCTAGCTCATGCTGAACTGCTCGATACGCTTTCTCAAGACGCATCCCATCCATTGCATACTGACCGAAGTCTCGAAGGTCTACGCCTGCAGATGTGGCTGCTTCAAATAGCGCATTATAAACAGCAAGAGTTGCGTCGTTGTTGACATGCAACTCCCAGCCAAGCTCACCAATGTAGTTCACGCGAAGGGCCATCAGCTTGTGACCGGCAATGCTAACTTCCTGCATGGTCAACCATTTGAAGTTGTCATTACTCAGATCAACATCGCAAATTGGTTGGAGCACATCTCTTGCTTTTGGCCCAGCCAATACCAACGTGCTATTGGCATCAGTGATATCAGTCAAACTGATGTCTGTGTTGTCAGGCAATGCTTTTTGCAACCAATCCAGATCGTGAACACGTGAAGGCGCACCACCGATTAAAATAAAATGCTCTGCACTGATGCTGGTGATAGTTAATTCACAACCAATACCACCTGTGGAGTAACAAAAGTAACTCAGCGAAAGCCTGCCCGGTGAGGGGACATGGCCGGCAATTTGTCTATCAAGCCAATGGGCCGCGCTTGCACCTTTAAGCTCAAATTTTGCAAAGCCACAGAGATCAAGTACACCAGCGTGTGTGGCCACATGAAGTGCTTCGCGTTTAGCTGCTGCAAACCATGGACCGTGTGCATAGCTTGCTTGAGCATTGGTGTCATCACCGTCTTGAGCAAACCAAGTCGGACGCTCATATCCACCACGAGCACCGTACTGCGCATTTTTGGCCAGAAGCGTTTCGTGCATTGGGCTTGTTAGGCGAGGGCGGCCACCAGGCCATTCTTCGTTAGGGAACATGATCGCGTACTCTCGGCCATAGAGTTCAGTGGCACGCTCCACAACGTAGTCTTGATCGGCGTAGTGTCCATAACGGCGTGAATCCATTGTCCACATGTCCCACTCAGGACGGCCATCAACAATCCATTCGGCAAGGGTTTTACCTGCACCACCGCCTTGGCAAATACCAAAGCTAAAACTGTTGCAGTGAAAAGCGTTTTCCAAACCAGCGACCGGTCCAACATTTGGAATGCCGTCTGGTGTGTAGGGAATAGGGCCGTTGATAACACGTTGAACACCAACAGTGCCAAGAATAGGTAGTCGCGCACAAGCTTGTTCGATATACCATTCGAGACGTTCTAAATCGTCTGGATAAAGTTCGTAGGCAAAATTATCTGGAAGTTTTCCGTCGGCCCAATGAGGTCGTGCATCTTTTTCGTAGGGGCCGAGAATGAGGCCGGTTTTTTCCTGACGTAAGTAGTACGAATCATCAGGGTCACGAATGAGCGGCATGAGTGAATCCATCTGCTCAAGCTCAGGGACAGATTCGGTGACTAGGTACTGGTGCTGCATAGAGACAACCGGCAAATACTTTCCCATCATCTCACTAACTTCACCGGCACGATAACCTGCCGCATTCACGATATATTCACAGGTATAGGTTTGTTCTGGCGTGGTAACTTGCCAAAGCTTGCCAACCCGCTCAATTGACTTAACGCGAGTAAAGCGTTTGATCTCTGCGCCCATTTTTCGAGACGCTGAGGCAAAAGCTTGGGTTAGCTGACTAGGATCGATATCGCCATCGTGCGGATCCCAAAGACCACCAACGAGACCTTCAGTAGACATCAGCGGCAGCCGTTCTTGCATCTGTTCGTTATTCAGTAACTCGTAGCCTAAGCCCATTGCGTTTGCCATATCGGCTACATGCTGAAACTCTTTCCAGCGCGAGTCGTCCTGTGCCAGTCGAATGGAGCCCGTCTGGTGGTAATTAATGGGGTAGTTTGGGTCTTTGGCCATCTTCGCGTACAGCTGGGTGCTATAGTGCTGCAGCTTAATGATATTCCGACTGCCTGAAAACGTGGGTATATTCCCAGCTGCATGCCAGGTAGAACCTGATGTGAGTTCGTCCATTTCAAGCAGGAGGGTGTCGGTCCAGCCAAGTAACCCTAAGTGATACTGGGCACTGCATCCAGCGACACCACCACCGATAATAAGAACTTTTGCGTCGGCCATCGGAACAAGTATCCAAAGATTGAGAATAAGTGCTTACAATAGTATCTTGCACGGCTGGAATCAGGAACCAGTTAAGCCTAATTTTTAGCGTCAAAGTGAGTTTGAACCGCCCTGATTGACGCGACGTAAATGCCCACCAGTCCACAATGAATTTAGCGAATAAATCGATCAGCGCCATTTTTGGCGTGTTCTTCCTCGAAGCCGCCGTTTTGGGCAATTGGATTCCACGCATTCCGGATATGAAAGAGGCACTGTCGCTCAGTGATGCAGGCTTAGGTGTCTGCCTTTTAGCCATTCCGCTTGGCACCATGTTAGGCCTGCTAGTCGCAGGTCGCATTATTGAGCGCACGGGACTAAGGCAAGCCTGTCAAATATTTCTACCGGCTTGGGCGCTTGCGTTTGTGTTGCCACCGTTCGCGCAGTCGCAATCTGTGTTTATTGTGTTTCTGCTTATTTGTGGTTTTGCCGTGGGTCTGATCGAAGTTGGTATGAACACCGAGGCCGATCGATTGGAACAATCGTTGGGAAAACGCATTATGTCTCGATGCCATGGGTTTTGGAGTTTGGGGTCTATGGTTGGAGCTTTAGTAGGCGGTGTGTTTGCTCATGCTGGAGTATCGGTTTCTACCCATTTTCTTATCGTGATGCCGATCATCGCTGCAATGGGTTTCTGGATTGCATCGCGACTGCCACAATTACCCACTAGTGCGAATGGCGTGGCCGATGAAGCGACATCTTTATTTCGCTTACCGTCGAAGTTTATCTTGTTGTTATGCGTGATGCCGATTGGCATCATGGTTGTTGAGGGCGCTTTTATCGATTGGTCTGCCGTGTTCGTGCGTTCAGTTCTTGAAGCTTCACCGCTGGCTATCAGTGTTATCTACTCGTTCTTCGCGATTGTCATGGCCACGTTCAGGTTGTGTGGCGATGCCATAGGCGACCGATATTCAGCGAAACGAATTGTCCAGGTATCGGGCGTTGCTGCAACGTTGGGTATAGTGATTTTTGCGTTATCACCCAACATATTCGTTGCCATGATTGGAGCTGCCATCAGCGGCATGGGTGTCGCTATTGTTTATCCCATCGCAATAACGGCGGCTGCTCGTCGACCCGGTTCGTCTGCTGATAATGTTGCGGCGATAACCATGGTCTCCTTTACTGCGTTTTTAATTGCACCACCTATTATCGGATTTATATCCAACGCAGTAGGGCTTCGCATTGCATTATTGCTATTAGCACCAATTGCGATAACAACGGTATTTCTTGCCGGAGAAGTTGGCGTGAAAGGGCAGTCGGACGTGTTGGAAGAATCCGCTTAAACTTCAATTAAGTGGTTAGGTAGTTCATCCGGTCGGCCATGCTCGGCTGGGAAGTGAGTGTGTAAAATTTCACTGCACTGCTCGACTGTGGTGGCGAATCCTGTTGCAATATCGCCCGAACGAATGTGCATGATAAATTCATCAACTGTTTTGCGCCATTCAGTGTTATCCACTACATCACCAATACCTTTATCGACAATAATTTCTACATAGTGTTCGGCCACCGATACAAATATGAGTACACCGGTATTGTTTGCAGTCAGATGTAGGTTTTGCAAAAAAAACTGTTCGTGAGCATGGCGCTTGGCGCGTTCGAATTTCACTGATTTAGGCACAAACCAGAGTCGTAAGTTAGATATTTGAAGCAGTGTTCCAAGCCCAAGAAAAACCAATACTTGTATTTGATAGACCCGTGCAAGAGACCATGCAGAATCTCCCGGATAAGACCAACCCGATTGAGCGAAATACTGGAACAGAAAATAGAACCCAGGGATGCTGAGTGAGATTAACGACGCCCATAGCAGTGGTATATAGCGGTACCCATCGCTTTGGCGTGCAATAACAGTAACGATCTCTCCAGTGGTGCCGTTCTCAGCCTGCTGAATCTGTGCTCGCAGTGTGTCTTTTTCAGTTGTCGTTAAAAACGTCATTACCAGCTCCCTGATGCACCGCCGCCGCCGAAGCTGCCGCCACCGCCACTAAAACCACCACCGCCACTAAAACCACCGCCTCCACCAAATCCACCGCGTGGTCCTCGGCCACCGCGACCACCACCGTTACCGGTGTTCGGATTGAAAAAGTACATGGCAGCGAATGCGGCAAGACCAATGATGATGCCGACGATTAAATTACCGCTTAATACCGTCGCAGCTAAGCCTGCAAAACCACCAGGGAATGATGCATTGGCTAAACGCTTGAGTCCACGATTTCGTAGCAATGCCGGGACCGCAACCATCGCGATAAAAAACAGCGGTATGAAGTCGAAGCTTTTACGTTTTCCGTTGCTGCGGCTTTTGCTATTCATCGGCTGAGCTTTGTATTCGCCAACCGCCGCCTGCAGAATCGCTTTTACACCTGATTGAATGCCGTTTGAATAATCTTCTTCTTTAAACGAAGGTAAAATATTGCGATCAATAATTTGTCCAGCTAATCCATCAGGAATGGCCCCTTCAAGCCCATAGCCGACTTCAATTCTTACCTTTCGCTCATTGGGTGCCACTAAGAATACAACGCCGTTGTTGTTTTCCTCAGTACCAATACCCCATTCACGCCCTAGCTTGAGCGCATAGTCTGCCTCATCGAGACCATCTAGCGAGTTGACGGTAACGACAACAACTTGGTTCGACGTTTCAGCCTCGTGCGCCGCCAGTTGCTCGGTAAGTGCACTCTCGGCGGCAGCGTCAAGCAATCCTGCTTGATCAACTACGCGGCCATTTAGAGCAGGGAAATTGGGTTCTGATTGCGTGAACCCAGCCGAGCTTGCTATGCACGACAAGGTGAACAGGGCAAAATTGATCAGATGGACGCGCATCAGTTTTTCGTGTTCAAGCTTGTATGCTTAGAATTTAACAGCGGGTGTTTCAGTATCGACAGGGTCGATGCTAAACGTTTCTTTAGCGGTCGATTCTGCATACATGAATTTTTTCCACCAACGACCTGGAATGGTGCGCAGCTCAGTGTTATATCGTTGCACAGCTTTGATGTAGTCGCCACGGGCAACCGCGATACGATTTTCAGTACCTTCGAGTTGAACTTGTAGCATTTTAAAATTTTCGTCTGATTTCAAGTCTGGGTATCGTTCTGACACCAGCATGAGTTTTGACAAAGCAGCACCAAGTCCTTCTTGCGTTTGTTGAAACTGTTGGAATGCGGCAGGGTCTGACAATGTTTCTGGAGATACCGTCATTTGTCCCACTTTTGCCCGTGCTTCGGTCACCTCGATGAAAATTTCCTTTTCCTGAGCAGCAAAGCCTTTGACGGTTTCAATAAGGTTAGGGACCAGATCGGCACGACGTTTGTATTGGTTCTGAACTTCGCTCCACTTTCCATCAACTGCTTCATCGAACGTGGGGATGTTGTTGATACCACAACCCGATAGCATGCCAATCATTGTTAGAGTCAGTGCGATCTTTGAAACTGTTTTAGTCAGTGCTGAATACATAATTATTGCCTGCGGATGCTTTGGCGCCATAATAACAGGAAGAATAACAAGAAGCGCTGAACCAATGAGACCAGAGTGTCGCAAGCGTGTAACAATACCGTATGCTTAGTTTTAACAATATTGCCTGTCGGCGTGATCGTGCACTTTTATTCGATCGTGTCAGTCTCGTTATTCATCGTGGTCAGAAAGTCGGTCTGACCGGATCAAACGGCTGCGGAAAATCATCTCTGTTCGCCATGATTCAAGGTGAGCTGGAGCCCGATGATGGAGACATTTCACTCCAACAAAGTGTCACGGTCACCCATGTTGCTCAAGAATCGCATGCCAGTGATGCGCCGGCCATAGAGTTCGTCATCGATGGTGACGTGGCCTTGCGCTCGATTGAGGCCAAATTAAAGCAGGTCGAAGACAACGGTGAACGTCACGCTGAATTGCTAGCTGACTATGATCAGGCCGGTGGCTACAGCATTAATTCACGCGCTGGTTCGTTACTAAACGGATTAGGCTTTCTTACCGAACAACATCGTTTACCCGTTTCCGCATTCTCCGGTGGTTGGCGAATGCGTTTGAATTTAGCTCAGGCGCTAATGAGCCCTAGTGACTTGTTATTGCTGGATGAGCCTACAAACCACTTAGACTTAGATGCTGTTCTTTGGTTAGAAAACTGGCTAAGGGCACGTGAAGGTACGTTGCTGATGATCTCTCACGATCGTGAGTTCCTTGATCGCATAACCACACATACACTCCATATAGAGCAGCAAAAAGCCGTACTGTATACCGGTAACTACTCCGCCTTTGAACAACAACGAGCTGCACGGCTGGCAAATCAGCAGGCTATGTTTGATAAACAACAGCAGAACATGGCTCAGATGCAATCGTTTGTAGATCGCTTTCGTGCCAAGGCCACCAAGGCAAAGCAAGCGCAAAGTCGATTAAAAATGCTTGAGCGTATGACCAAGCTTGCACCGGCGCATGTTGATTCGCCATTTCGGTTTTCATTTCGTGCGCCCGATGCCTTGCCGAATCCGTTGGTCTTACTGCGCGATGCCGACATTGGTTATGACGATAACATTGTGTTGAAGAACATCAGCATGAATATTCAAAGTGGTGATCGAATCGGGTTGCTTGGTGCCAATGGTGCGGGTAAGTCCACTTTGATCAAAGCCATCGTGGGCGATCTTGAATTACTCAATGGCGAACGGTTGCCGGCGCAGAAGCTAAAACTTGGATACTTTGCGCAACATCAAGTAGATCAACTACGCGATGAGCATACGGCGTTGCAATCGTTGATGGCCACCGACAGTTCGATGAGTGACAGCGAGGCACGCAATTATCTGGGTGGCTATGGTTTTACTGGCGATCAGGCATTGCAAAGCGCCAAAACAATGTCAGGTGGTGAGCGCGCGCGATTGGCGTTAGCCTTAATTGTTTATACAAAACCCAATTTACTGCTACTTGATGAGCCAACGAACCATTTGGATATCCAGATGCGAGATGCGCTCGCAGAGGCACTGCAGCAGTATGGGGGTGCGTTGCTGGTGATATCGCACGATAGAAGTCTGCTGCGCTCAGTGGTCGATGATCTTGTGCTTGTTGCTGATGGTGAAGTTAAGCCGTTTGATGACGATCTGGACGGCTATGCTCGTTGGCTTAGCGACTATCGCAGTCGTGCAAGTGCAGTGACGCCAACCCAGAATGATGACGGAACGGTCACGAATAGCGTAGGGGTTGTTGATCGTAAACAGCAAAAGCGCGAAGAGGCTGCTGTCAGGGCCAAATTACGTCCCTTAAGCAAGGCGATTGAGCAAACCGAGCGTAAATTAGATAAATGGGTAACCCAACTGTCAGAGACTCGCGACAGATTGGCCTCTAATGAGCTATACAATTCTGAGAACAAATCAAAGCTTGCAGAGATTTTGGCACTGGAAGCAGAACAGAAACAGCAAGTGGCCTCGCTAGAGGATGAATTGCTGGATAACATGCAAGCGTTGGAACAGGCTGAAACCGATGCTGCTGCAGACTAAATAAACAGGAGATCTTTATGATTCGCTTGATTGGCATTATTCTACTTTTTTGTGCGACTGCAACGCAGGCCGCATCATTTAACACGCTACAAGCGTTGTCGCAGGACGACTTCAAGCGATTTTCTGAAAACGTTGCAGCGGCTACACAATATAAAGGTGTTACACCTCCAGAGCCTCTTGGGATTATTGGTTTTGATGTTGGTTTGAGTGTTTCTTACACCAAAATTGAAGATAATGATCTTTTTGACATTGCGAGTGAAGGCGACTTTGATATAGCTGGCCTGCCTCTGCCACGACTAACGGTTCATAAAGGCCTGCCGTTTGGTATTGATGTTGGCGTATCGGCCAGTGGCGCCCCTGGTACCGACATTAAGGTTTTGGGTGCAGAAATACGCTATGCGATTATGGAAGGCGGGGTTGCGTTGCCGGCCATCGGTATTCGCGCTAGTGGTTCTATCTTGCAAGGCGTTGAAGAAATGGATATGCAAAACGTTGGTTTAGATATATCGGTATCGAAGGGTTTCTTGATGGCAACACCTTATGCCGGTATTGGTGTTGTGCGAACCACAGCAACGCCAAATGATGCACCAACGCTAGAGGAAGAAACTCTCAGCCAAACTAAAATTTTTGGTGGTTTGAATCTTAACCTTGGCATATTAAACTTGACGTTTGAAGCTGATAGAACGGGTGATCACAGCACTGGTAGTTTGAAGGCTGGTTTTCGATTCTAAAATTATTGAATATTAAAAAGTGTCAGACGAAAAAAATAAATCAAATACTGACGCATCATCTGATGGTGCGTCAAATCAAAGATCCGGCACTGGTTTTTTTGCATTAATGCAGAGCGTTGGTGCCGCTATGATCGGTGTGCAGTCGTCAAAAAATAAAGAGCGTGATTTTACTCAAGGTAAGCCACTGCATTTCATTATTGGTGGCTTGATTGGTACGGCACTTTTTCTGTTGGTAATTTGGTTGTTGGTAAAATACTTGATTGCAACGAGCTAGTGTTTACTGCTGACTCTCTCGCCATTGGCTTGGGCTGCATCTTTTTAATCGCTTAAATTCGCGATTAAAATTCGACTTAGTCAACTTGCTCGCGGTTGTATTTTCTTGCTTAAAGTTCATATTATAACTTCGTATTTGCTTGCCATAATAGTCATCCGGAATAGCTTCATTGCATCGATTGTCAGAAAATACACGTGTATTCTCACTCGTGTTTTCACGCGTATTCTCATTCGTTTTTTCACGCGTTGCGGAACTAAAATATACACGTATATTTTCAGTTTGATCTGTCTGTTTATGACCTATGTGTTTATGACCTATGTGTTTCGGTTCCGCCAGCCCTGCAGGTGAGTTTTTAACTTGTACTACGTATGTTGGTGCTGGCTGCTCTGCACACATAGCATCATCGGTTGACCGCCCCGGTATAAGTTTTCCATGAGAATCGCGAATTTCATATCGAAAGCGAGTAGGGATAAGCTTGCGCACGGTGTTAAACGACTTCTGATCGGTGCGCAATGATTTTTCAAAATCAAATTGACTAATATCCTGATTGTGTTGTTGTCGAATGAACTGCTCATA